>PDWI01000183.1_pt1 | contig 94233 bp, 66 predicted proteins | sample 1430891 | NCBI WGS metagenome assembly PDWI01 (sample SAMN01162508, study PRJNA174530) | Oral metagenome, whole genome shotgun sequencing project. | biome: Marine environment; feature: Marine mammal; material: Swab sample of the gingival sulcus; isolation source: swab sample of gingival sulcus... | reverse complement strand
ACTGCGAGAGGCAGCGTGCCCCGTGGAGCTTCCAGCCCCGGGTGCGCTCGAAGGCCGAGAGCGCCATCAGGAAGCCATGGAGGTGCCGGTCGATGCTGGTGGCGTGATGGCGGAGGGTGGCGGCGAGGCCGTCGATGACGGACTGCGTGGCGTCGTCGGGGGTGACGGTGTGGGTGGAGCGGTAGTGGCTGCGCGGTTCGGCGACGTGGTCTGCGCCGGGTGTTTCGGTTGTCGCTGGTGCTGCCGCTGCATCAAGCATGTGCACATTCCCTGTGATTGAGCTTGACAGCTAGTATATATCAACAGTACGATTCATATCCACAGCCTTCGGGCGGCCAGGCAAGGCCATCTTATCCACGTCCGGCAGTTCTTCGAGGAATCCATCATGGCCATGCCGCTCGCGGTGGCACTGATCCATACATCGTTTCTGTGGTAAGCCCGAACTTGTCCGGGTACACTGGCCGCTCTCGACCCTGTCCAGGAGGCGCATGATGTCCCGGTTCGGTGAGACGCGGCAGGTGGTGGTGCTCGGTGCCGGTATCGTCGGCGTGTCGGCGGCAACATGGCTGCGCCGTTCCGGGCATGAGGTCACACTGATCGATCGCCTGCCGCCCGGTGAAGCCACCTCGCACGGTAACGCCGGTATTCTCGCAGCCAGCGCCAACGTGCCCGTGACCACGCCGGGGCTCGTCCGGAAGGCACCGTTCTACCTTCTGGATCGGCATTTCCCGCTGTTTCTCGAATGGGCCAGGCTGCCGTCGCTGGCCGGCTTCCTGCGCGAATACCTTGGCTACGCCAACGATGCCGATACACGCCGCATCGCGAGAGATCTCGCCTTCATCGTCGGCGACAGCGTGGAGCAGCACACGGAACTGGCCGGCAACACGGCCGCCGACCGGTATCTGCGGTCGGACGACTATCTCATGGCCTACCCCGACCGGCAGGCACTCGAGGCCGACGGTTACACCTGGTCGCTGCAGGCCGAGGCGGGGTTCACACCGGACATTCTCGAAGGCGACGCGGTGCATGAGCGCGAGCCGATACTCGGCCCGGGTATCCGGTGTCTGGCGGTGATGAAGAACCATGGCTTCGTCACGAGCCCGGGCAATTACGTCAAGGCGCTGGCCGAGGAATTCCAGCGGCTCGGTGGGACGCTGTTGCAGGGTGACGTGGGCGCTGCCGAACTCGTTGACGGGCGCGTGCGCGCGGTGCCGACGAGTGTCGGGCGCCTCGACTGCGACACCCTCGTGGTGGCCGCGGGCGTCTGGAGCGCGCGCTATCTCGACTTCCTCGATCTGCGCGTGCCGATGCAGACCGAGCGCGGGTATCACATCGTCTTTCGGAGCCCGAACATGAGGCCCGTTTCGCCGATCATGCTGACGCCAGCGAAGTTCGTCGTCTCGCCGATGGATGATGGCGTGCGATGCGCCGGTACCGTCGAGTTCGGCGGGCTCGAAAGCGGGCCCTCGAAGGCACCGCTGGCCTTCATCCGCAGAAAGGTGGCCGAGTGGTTGCCGGATTTTCGCTGGCAGGCGGAAGAGGAATGGCTCGGTCACCGCCCGGCCCCGGTCGACAGCCTGCCCTTCATCGGCGAGATTCGTGGCAGTGGGGTATACACCGCCTTCGGGCATCAGCATGTCGGCCTGACCGGCGGGCCGAAGACAGGGCGGCTGGTGGCGGAACTCGTTGACGGTCGCATGGATCCGGCAGAGCTTGCAGCCTATGATCCGATGCGATTTTCGTGACGAGCCAGGTATCGGCCCGGCGGCGGAAGTCAACCGTCTTTGTCGTCTCGACGGGGTGGCCAGCGGTGAGCACGACCGTCGGGGCCATCGTCGTTTTCGCCGGCATCGCTGGTACGGTACGCAGGCTTGCCGGTTCCGGCACCGCCTTGCCAGGGTCTTTCGCCGGCGATGTCGGGGTTGTCGTTTTCGAAAAAGCCGGCCTTCGCGCCTCGGAAGGCTGCGGCAAGACGATCGACGAGTGTCGAGAAGCTCGCTGGCCGGCGCAGATCAAGTCCGATGCGGTCACCCCAGATTACGTAGGCGATCATCGCGGCGGAAAGGGGCCAGAACCCGAAAAGAAACAGCAGCACCATGATGGCGATGTTGACGGGCGTCCATTCCGGACCGAGTTGAGTGCTCAGATTGTTCATGTTGCCTTCTACGCTGACTGAATTGCTGGTTCCGGACATTGTTGGCCCGAAGTCGGTGACTGCCGGCAGCAAGTTCGCTTACAATACTATGCAACGATGGCGTTTGAAGGGCCTATACTCAAGACAGTGGCTTGATGGCCGCTTCCCTTGTTGGCCTGCGAAATCAGAAACAAGGCAGAGTTCACGTTTGAACTCCGATTGCATCGCATCGCCGATTTTTTCGACATGGCAACATGATGGAGTCCCCGCCGGGTTCGGCGGCGAAGTCCGTGTCGCACCCGCGCGTTGGTCAATATCCCGCGCCAGTATGTCGCTTGCCAAAGTGAGCATCCCCGTATCAAGTCGAGGAAGAGTGAACACATGGTTGTTTCAGGCATGGTTGTACGGTCATGAGCAATTCAGAGGAACACGCCGCGTCGGCTGAATCGCCGGCAGCGCGTAGCGGTGCGGAAGGTAGTGCACCGGTCGCGGAATCGAAGAAACGCACCACACGCGTCAGAAGCAAGGCGACTGACAAGAGCGATGCCGGAAGCGACAAGGTCGCATCGAAACCTGCATCGAAATCCGCATCGAAATCCGCATCGAAATCCGCATCCAGGGTTGGTGGCGCAAGGAAAGCGGCATCCAGGGCCGAGGGTGACGGTAAAGCGGCATCGAAAGCCGCGAGTGATGGCAAGGCCGCATCAACAGCGAAAGCCGCGGGTGAGGGCAAGGCCGCATCAAAAGCCCGGAGTGAAGGGAAAGCCACCGCGAAGACCAATGGTGCCGGGGAAGCGGCGCCGAGGGCGAAAGACGGGGCAAGCTCGGTGGCTTCGGCGAGTGACCAGACGGCCAGCAAGAATGGCGACAAGGGCGAGACGCGCCCGGCCCGCAAGCCTCGTGCCCGGGCTGCCAATGGCAACGCCGGTGGCAACAAGCGGCCCGGCAACGCCGGCGGGCAGGGCAATCGACAGAAGTCCGGTCGCTCGCGCAAGAACCGCCGTGATGACGACGACAACATCGGCAATCGCCTGACGCCGGCGCAACGCCGCGAACAGGCGCGGCTCGAGGCCGAGATCGACGACGATATCGGCAACCGCGCCCTGGCCTGGGACGACGAACCCTTCGAACACGAAGACGACAACTTCGGTAATCGCGAGGGCATGAACGTCAACAATCGCTTCCCATCCGACAGCAATCTCATCGGCATGGAAGACCCCTACGCCGTCGGTAATCTCGCTTTCGGCAATACGCGTTCGAAGCGAGGCGCGCGCGCTGCGCAGAACCGGCGCAAGGCACAGCATGGTCGCAGGAAATCGGCGCGCAATCAGGGTGGCAGGCCGGTGGGTCACAAGGGCGGCAATCGCAACAAGCAGCGCCATCGTAACCAGAACGCCCAGGGCAATCAGCAGGGTGGCAATCGCCAGAAGCAGAACCGCCGGCGCAAGAACACATCGCGCGGAGAGGGTGGCAGCCCGGGCGGAGGTGAAACCGCCGGCACGTAGGTCCTGCCCGAAGTTACGGGCCTTTGTGCGTCTTGATGCGTGCCTGTCTGCGCGTATGTGTCCTGCGCTGTTCTACATGTTCGGATAATTCGGACCGCCGCCGCCTTCGGGCACCACCCAGGTGATGTTCTGGCTCGGGTCCTTGATGTCGCAGGTCTTGCAGTGGATGCAGTTCTGCGAGTTGATCTGGAAGCGCGGCAGGTCGTCTTCGGTAATGATCTCGTAGACGCCGACCGGGCAATAGCGTGTGGCGGGTTCGGCCCACTTCGGCAGGTTCACTTCGATCGGGATGCTCGGATCGATGAGCCTGAGGTGAACCGGCTGGTTTTCCTCGTGGTTGGTGTTCGAGAGATACACCGAGGAGGGCTTGTCGAAGGTGAGCTTGCCGTCGGGTTTCGGGTATTCGATGGGTTCGGCGCTGTTCGCGTCTCCGAGCGTGGCGTAGTCGGGCGTGGTGTCCTTCAGATTGAAGGGCAGATGGAAGATGTTCTGATCGATGAAGTTGTAGGCGCCACCGAGCAGCGTGCCGAACTTGTGCAAAGCTGCGCCCCAGTTGCGCGAGCGCTTGAGTTCCGCCCCGGCCCAGGTGTCGAGAAAGGCGTCGCGATAGTGCGTGAGATCGGCCGGCGCGTTCTCGCTGGCGAGCGCGTCGGCAATGGTTTCGGCTGCCACCATGCCGGACTTCATGGCCGTGTGCGTGCCCTTGATCTTGGCAAAGTTCAGGGTTCCCGCGTCGCAGCCGATCAGCAGCGCGCCCGGCATGCTCATGCGTGGCAGTGAGTTCAGGCCACCCTTGGCAATCGCGCGCGCGCCATAGGCGAGGCGCTTGCCGCCGGTGAGTACCCTGGACACTTCCGGATGTCGCTTGAAGCGCTGGAATTCCTCGAAGGTGCTGAGATAGGGGTTCGAGTAGTTCAGGTCGATGATGAGGCCGGTCACCACCTGATTGCCTTCGAGGTGATAGAGAAAGGCGCCGCCACTTGCGCCCGATTCCTTGAGCGGCCAGCCCGCGCCGTGCATGACCAGTCCCGGCTCGTGCCTGTCGGGCTCGACTTCCCAGAGTTCCTTGATGCCGATGCCGTAGTGCTGCGGCGCAGCATCGGCGTTGAGGTCGTAGCGTGCCATGAGTTCCTTGCCGAGATGCCCGCGACAACCTTCGGCGAACACCGTGTAGCGCGCATGCAGTTCCATGCCGGGCTCGTAGCCGTCCTTCGGCTTGCCTTCGGCATCGACACCCATGTCGCCCGTGGCCACGCCCTTGACGCTGCCATCGTCGTGGTAGAGGATTTCGGCGGCGGCGAAGCCCGGGAAGATCTCCACGCCGAGTGCCTCGGCCTGCTCGGCCAGCCAGCGCGTGAGATTGCCGAGGCTGGCGATGTAGTTGCCGTGGTTGTGCATGGTTTTCGGCACGAGCAGGTTTGGCATCTTCAGCGACTTCTCGGCGCTCGTGAACAGGAAGATTTCATCGCGCGTGACGGGTGTGTCGAGTGGTGCGCCGTTCTCCTTCCAGTCCGGAAAGAGTTCATCGAGCGCGCTTGGTTCGATGACGGCACCGGAAAGAATGTGCGCTCCGACCTCCGAACCCTTCTCGAGCACCACCACACTGATTTCCTGTTCGCGCTCGGTCGCGATCTGCATCAGGCGGCAGGCGGTGGAGAGACCGGCGGGGCCGGCGCCGACGATGACCACGTCGAACTCCATGGATTCTCTTTCTTCACTCGTACTCATGGTTGTTGCTCGTTGAGAATGCGGTTGTCACACGTTGTGTCGGCTGCACGAGGCAGCGGGTTGACCGCGCATTTTGTCAGATTATGGGCGTTTCCACGGCCTATGGCTGCGGTTGTCTGCGGAGTGCCAGCAGATCGGTGGACTGCCCGCGGCGGGCGATCCGTGCGCGCGCACCGAGTTCGCCCTCGAGGCGTCCGGCAAGTGCCTGCATGGCATGCCTCTCGCCGTGCACCAGCAGTACCGGCGGGCGGCCTTCGAAATGGCCGTACCACTCCATGAGGCCTTCCTGGTCGGCGTGGGCAGAAAGCCCGCCGATGGTGTGGACGGAGGCGTTGACGGCGATTTCCCGTCCGTGAACCTTCACGTGGCGCGCGCCGTCGATGATCTTCCTGCCGACGGTTCCGGGGGCCTGAAAGCCCGGGATGATCAGGTGCGCGTCATCACGCCAGAGGTTGTGGCGGAGATGGTGCACGATACGCCCGCCGTTCATCATGCCGCTGCCGGCGATGATGATGGCTCCCTGGCTCATCTCGTTGATGACCATCGATTCCTCGGCCGTGCGTGTGAGCTTGAGGTTGGGAAGCGAAATGAGTGACCCTTCGGCGTCGTGCCAGTCACTGGCTGCTTCGTCGTAGAGGTGGTGGTACTTGAGGTAGATGTCGCTGGCCTCGATGGCCATCGGACTGTCGAGGAAGATCTGATAGCGATCCAGTTCCCACTCCTTGAAATAGCGCGCCATGGTGTAGAGGATCAACTGGGTGCGGCCGACCGAAAACGCGGGAATCATGATGTTGCCCCGTTCGGTCGCCATGCGCAGCGCGATCGACTTCACTTCCTCGAGCGTGTCTTCCCAGTCACGATGCAGCCGATCGCCGTAGGTGCTCTCGAGCAGTACCATGTCGGCCTTTTCGAGACGCTTGAAGTCCTTGAGGATGGGCGAACCACGGTGACCAAGGTCACCACTGAAGGCAAGGACGCGGGTTTGCCCCTCGTCTTCCATGGTGACCTCCACCATGGCCGAGCCGATGATGTGCCCGGCATCGAGCAGCCGCGCGACAAAGCCCGGTGCCACTTCGGTGGGTTCGTCGTAGCGCACTTCGCGAATCTGGTCGAGTGTGCGTGCGACATCGTCTTCGCTGTAGAGCGGCGTGAGCAGCGGCTTCCCGGCGCGCCTGCGGCGGCGATTCTCGCGCTCGACATCGCGCTCGTTGAGGCGTGCCGAATCCTTCAGCAGAATGTTCACGAGTTCGGCGCTCGCCGGATGCGTGTAGATCGGTCCGCGAAAGCCCTGGCGCACCAGTACCGGCAGGCGCCCCGAGTGGTCGATGTGGGCATGACTCAGCACCACGGCATCGACTGCTGCCGGATCGAAGGGGAAGGGATCGTGGTTGCGGAGTTCGTCCTTGCGCCGCCCCTGAATGAGGCCGCAGTCGAGCAGCACCTTGTGACGGCGTGTTTCGAGAAGGTGGCAGGAACCCGTGACTTCCTCGGCCGCGCCGTAGCTCGTGAGTCGCATTGTATTTTCCGGCTTGTGAGTACAATGGATGATTGTAACCAGGCGGCCCACAAGCCGGTGTAAGTGTCTTCATGCTCGATATCTATGTCACCTGCGCAGCGGCAGTCGCGCCCGTGCTCGTTCGCGAACTCGGCGCGCTCGGCATCGTGCGTGTGCAGGAGGCCGGCGCCGGTGTGCGCGTGAACGGCAGACTCGAGACGGCCTATCGCATCTGTCTCGAGTCGCGTGTTGCCGACCGTGTGCTGCTGCCGATCCACAAGGGAAAGGCGGTCGACGCCGAAGCCCTCTATGCGCTGGTGCGCGAGGTGGACTGGTCGCAGCACCTGTCGGTCGACGGAACGCTCGCCGTGGATTTCTACAGTTCTTCATCGACCATCACGCATACCCGCTACGGGGCGTTGAAGGTCAAGGACGCCATCGTCGATCAGTTTCGCGAGCGTGAAGGTCGTCGGCCTTCGGTCGATCGCTTCGCGCCCGACGTGCGCATCAACGTGTATCTCTTCCGCAACCGGGCGCGCATCGCCATCGATCTCTCCGGTGGTGCGCTGCACCGCCGTGGCTATCGCCACGTGCACAAAGGGCGCAGGCATCTCGCACCGCTCAAGGAAAATCTTGCGGCTGCGCTCCTCATTCACGCTGGCTGGCCCGAAGCCCTCGAATCCGGTGTCGCCCTGGCCGATCCGCTCTGTGGCTCGGGCACTCTCGTGTGCGAGGCGCTTCTCATGGCACGGCACGAGGCCCCGGGCCTGCTGCGCGAGCATTTCGGTTTCACGGGCTGGAAAGGGCATGACGCGGCGCTCTGGCAAGGCCTTCTCGACGCGGCGCAACGGCGCAGGCGGGTCTCGCCGGTGCCGATCTTCGGCAGTGACATCGACGCGAGGGCCATTGCCGAGGCGAAGGCCTCGCTGGCCTTTCTCGGTGCCGAGGACGAGGTTACCCTTGCGGTTGCCGATGTGCTGAGCGATGGGGCAGGTTCCGCATCGTTGCCGGGTGAGAGGTCAGATGGCAGTGAGAGCGAGCGGGTGCCAGCCGACCTGCCAGCCCGATTCGACGACCTGCCGGCCCACGGGCTCGTGGTCGGCAACCTGCCTTACGGGAATCGGCTCGAGCGGCAGTCAGGCTTCATGCAGGGTCTTGAGCTTGCACTGTCGAAGCGCTTTGCGGGCTGGCGCTACGGCCTGCTGATGCCCGCCGAGAGCAGGCTCGCGCTGTTGCCGGTCGAGCACTCTCTGGCGCTGGCAAACGGTGGCATCGATTGCCGCTTCCGTGTCGGGGCGGTGCCGTCGAAGCGTGCCGGCAGTGGCGAGCCGTCTGTCGCTGCTGCAGCCTCGGTGGCAGCGGAGCCGCCACCATCGGCGGCTATCGATATCGAGGGTTTCGCCAACCGCGTGAAGAAGAACCTTGCGCGCCTGAAGGGCTGGCGGCGCGAGCAGGACATCACGGCGTTCCGTCTCTACGATGCCGATCTGCCCGAGTTCGCCGTGGCCATCGATGTCCACGACACCGAAGACGCGGGCCGTCAGGTGGTGCTGCAGGAATACCGTGCACCGGCGAGTGTCAACGCTGCCATGGCGGCGTCGCGGCTGAGCGCGGTGATTGCGGTACTGCCCGAACTGCTCTCGATCGAACCCGTTTCGCTGCACGTCAAGGAGCGCAGCCGCCAGCGTGGGAGCGAGCAGTACCGGCGTGACACGGCAGCGCCGGGCATCACGGCAACGCTCCGGGAAGGGAACTGTCGCTTCATACTGAATTTCAGCGATTACCTCGACACCGGGCTGTTCATCGATCATCGGCGGATACGGCGACATTTCACCGAGATCGCGAAGGGCAGACGTGTGCTGAATCTCTTTGCCTATACCGGCAGTGTCAGCGTGGCGGCCGGTGTCGGTGGTGCAGACGAAACCCTGTCGGTGGATCTCTCGGCGAACTACTGCCGCTGGGCCGAGCGGAACCTGGCGCTGAACGGCCTTGACGCCGCGGCCGGGCATCGCGTGCTGCGTGCCGACGTGCCCACCTGGTTGCAGGAGGCCGGGGCCGAATGGCACGAGCATTTCGATCTCGTGTTTCTCGACCCACCTACCTTCTCGAATTCGAGTCGCACCGACAAGGACTGGTCGGTGCAGGATCATCACGCCGGTGCCATTCGAGATGTACTGCAATTGCTGGCACCGGGCGGTACACTGGTGTTTTCCTGCAACTACCGGAAATTTCGTCTCGACGACGCCATCGCCGGCGGGCTCGATGGCAGTCTCGAGGTGGAAGACCGGACCGACTGGTCGATCGATCGTGACTTCCATCGACAGCGGCCGGTCCACCGTTGCTGGTTCCTGCGCAAGCGCGATTCCCGACAGGCACAGCAGTAGCCGACTTTCCGATACCGACTTGACCCCAACCATCCCATCTCATTCCACCCGGAGGCACAGTGGCGGAGTTCTTCTACAGCTATGGTCTTTTCCTGCTCAAGGCCCTGAGCCTCGTTGCCGTTGTGGTGCTGGGCGTCGTTGCCGCCGTGGCAGCGCTCTCGCGGAACCGCGGCAGTGGTGTCGATGCCTCGGTCGATCACGGTCATCTCGTCATTCAGAAACTCAATCGTCAGCTCGAGACGATGCAGGATGCGCTGAACGATTCGCTCCTTGAACCCGCAGCGAGAAAGCAGGCCGAGAAGGCGCGTGCGGCCGAGGACAAGGCCGAGACCAAGGCAGCCAAACGCGCGGCACGACGTGCCAGACGTCTGCGCGGCAAGGCCAGGACCGTGGTGCCGGAAACCGGGCGGCGCCGTGTGTTCGTGCTCGATTTCGATGGCGACATTCGTGCCTCGGCGGTCGAGAAGATGCGCCGCGAGATCACGGCCGTGCTCACCAGCGCACGGCGCGAGGACGAGGTGGTCGTGAGGCTCGAGAGTGCCGGCGGCATGGTCGTGGGCTACGGACTGGCCGCGGCCCAGCTCGAGCGCATACGCGAAAAGCGCATACCGCTGACCGTTTGCGTGGACAAGGTGGCCGCAAGTGGTGGCTACCTGATGGCCGTGGTCGGTAATCGAGTCATCGCCGCCCCCTTTGCCATCCTCGGTTCGATCGGCGTGGTGGCACAGATTCCCAATCTGAACCGGTTCCTCAAGGAGCACAACGTCGATTTCGAGCTGCTGACGGCCGGCAAGTACAAGCGCACCCTGACGGTTTTCGGCGAGAACACCGCCGAGGGACGGCAGAAGTTCATCGAGGACCTCGAACGCATCCACGAGCAGTTCAAGGAATTCGTCGGCAGGCATCGTCCCGATATGGACGTGGAGCGCGTAGCCACCGGCGAAATCTGGTCGGGTGATGATGTGCTCGAACTCGATCTTGCCGATGCGCTCGGCACCAGCGACCAGTACCTGGTCGATGCCTGCCGGGATCGTGATGTGTTTCTCGTTTCCTACCGGCCGAAACGCAACCTCCTCGAGCGTATTTCCTTCGGGCTGCAGGAGAGCATCGACGGCGTCGCATTTCGCTGGCTGGACCGGCTGCTGTCGAGCAAGTCAGGCCTCTACTGAGCGTCATTGCCGGCGGGCGCTGGTGGTTCAAGAATGCCAATCGACAGTCGCTAAAGATCGCAGGAGCATGAATCCGGTCGACCTGAATGCCGCCCAAACCCATCTCGCAGTCTCTTGTAGCCGCCGCCTTCTACCTGGCGCTGCTGGCTGCATCCACTATCGACATGAGTATCCAGATGCACGCCTTCTGGCTGTTTCTGGTGATGGTGCCTCTCGTCATCTGGTTCAGCCAGGGTAGGAGCGCTGTGCCCGGACAGGCGAGGGTCGACAGGGAAGCCGTGGCGGCAGGTTCCGCGACAAGCGCCACGCAGGCCATGCACGCTGCGGCAGAGGCCAGTGAACTCGCATTGACCGAGGAGCTTCGCCGCCTGCGCGAGATCGGCGATGACATTGCCGGACAGGTCTCGCAACTGACCATCGATCGCCTGACGGGTGATGCCTCGCCGTCGACGGGCAACGATGGCAGACCCGGCGATGAAGACTGAGTGATCGCCATGAGTGCAGTGGATCCGGACACCTTGCTGGACAGGGCCGCGTGAACGAGGGCCGCGTGAACGAACATCAGTCCATGGAGCGCGGTGATGCCGTGTTGCTGGTCGATGATGACGCGACCAGTCGGTTGCTTGCCGAGCGTGCTCTGGTCAGTGCCGGGTTCGTGGTGCTGTGTGCCGGGAACGGTCGCATGGCCATCGAGTTGTTCGATGAGCACGATCCCGATCTTGTGATCATGGATGCTGACCTGCCGGTGACGGATGGCTTCGAGGCCCTGGCTGCAATCCGCTCGCGTGCCGAGGGAACTCACGTACCCATTCTCATGATCATGGACCCCGACGATCACGACGCGATCACGCGCGCCTATCACGAAGGTGCCAGCGACTTCCTGATCCGGCCGGTCGATATTCACGTACTGCCACACCGCTTGCGCTATCTGCTGCGTGCCCGTCAGGCGGCCGACGCCCTGCGCGCGAGTCAGATGAGCCTTGATCGAGCGCAGCGTATCGCGAGGCTCGGCAACTGGGAGTGGGATACCGTGAGCGGGCAGCTCGAGGGCTCGGTCGAGTTCGATCGCCTGTTCGAGGAAGGTGGTCTCGCGCCGCCGCGCAACTGGCAGGCACTGATCGGTTGCATCGACAGTGATGAACGCGAGGCCGTTGCCAGCCAGGCGGAATCTGCCGTGGCTTCGGGCAGTCCGCTGGCGATCGAACTGAAGCTGGATCCGGGAAGTGGTGACGGGCATGTATTGTTTCTCGCCGCCGAACCACGCCTTGACGAAAACGGCGATTGCGTCGGCATGCTCGGTACCCTGCAGGACATCACCGAGCGCGTCGTCACCCAGCAACGGATTCATGACCTTGCCTACACCGATGTGGTGACGGGGCTTGCCAATCGTGCGCGCCTGCAGAGCGAACTCGACGCGACCCTGGAACGGGCGCGACGAAACCACGACACCTTTGCGCTGCTGTTTCTCGACCTGGATCATTTCAAGCAGGTCAACGACACCCTCGGGCACGATGCCGGTGACGAGCTGCTCTGTCAGGTGGCCGGGCGGCTCTGCTGCGTGGTCAGGGAAGCTTCCGATGACGCCGAGCGCCGGACCAGGAGTGAGCGGGAAGGCACCGATACCATCGCGCGCCTCGGTGGCGACGAATTCGTGGTGCTGCTTGGTCAGATCGACCAGCACGAGGATGCCGCACGCGTGGCCGAACGCATCGCCGCAACGATCGCCGAACCCTATCGCCTCGCCGATACCGAGGTGTGCGTGACGACGACCATCGGCATCAGTGTGTTTCCGGCGGACGGCAAGGATGCCGAAACGCTCATGAAGCACGCCGACATTGCCATGTACGAGGCGAAGCAGCGCGGCAGAAACGGTTTCCAGTTCTATTCCAGACGCATTCACGAAGCCGCCATCCGGCGTTTCGAGATGGAGGCGGATCTGCGTGACGCGATCGAGAACAACGCCTTGACACTCGTCTACCTGCCGAAGCTCGATCTCGCCTCCGGGCGTGTGTCCGGTGCCGAAGCCCTGCTGCGTTGGCGGCACCCGCAGCACGGTGACGTGAGCCCGACGGTTTTCGTGCGCATCGCCGAGGAGAGTGGTCTGATCGTGCCGCTGGGACGCTGGGTCATGGTGCAGGCCTGCCGCCAGATGCAGAGCTGGGTCGAAGCCGGGGTTGCCATTGATTCGGTGGCGGTGAACTGTTCGGCGGTGCAGTTCGTTCGTGGCGACATGCTCTCGGACATTCACGAGGCACTTGCCGCCAGTGGCCTCGATCCGACACGCCTCGAGATCGAACTCAACGAAAGCCTCCTGATGCAGGACATCGAACTCGGCATCCAGGCGCTCGGCAAGGTCCGGGCTCTCGGTGCGCAGGTGGCCATCGATGACTTCGGCACGGGTTTCTCTTCGCTGGCCTACATCAAGCGCCTGCCCGTGGACAAGCTCAAGATCGACCGGAGTTTCATCGACGATCTCGACAGCGACAAGGCTGACCGCGCCATCGTGCAGTCGATCATTCTTCTCTGCCATGAACTCGGGATCAAGGTCGTTGCCGAAGGCGTGGAACACCAGACGCAGCGGACGCTGCTCGAACGCTACGGCTGCGACGAGATTCAGGGCTATCTGCTGAGTCGTCCCGTGACCGCCGACGAGTTGATCGCGTGGATCGACACGGTACAGGCCGGGATGAAGAAGGCCAGCTGATTCGTCGGCCTGATCGACTTTCCGATCCGTCTGTCCGATCCGTCTTGCGGTGATTCGTCGGCCCGCGCCCGAAGCACGCCGACACCTGGTGTCCCCCCGGCGCATGGAGTAACATCACGATGCCAGTGCTTCGGTCCCCACTTTTCCATGCCTGTCTACAATTTCGGTTCGATCAACATCGATCACGTCTATCGTCTGCCGCACATCGTGCGGCCGGGCGAGACGCTCGCGAGCACGGCGCTCGACATGGTGCTCGGGGGCAAGGGCGCGAATCAGTCGGTGGCACTGGCGCGTGCCGGTGTCACCGTCAGGCATCTCGGGCGCGTGTCGCGCGACGATGCCTGGGCCATCGACGCACTCGCAGCCTCGGGCGTGGATGTATCGCTCATCGAAGCGGTGGCGGGCGTCAGCGGTCACGCCATCATCCAGGTCGATGACGGCGGTGAGAATGCCATCGTCCTGCATGGTGGCGCCAATCGGGGTTTCGATCGACACTTTCTCGAGGCAGGCCTGAGCGAAGCCGGGGAAGGCGACTGGCTGCTGCTGCAGAACGAATGCGATGAACTCGCTACGGCCATGAGCGTGGCGTTCGAGCGCGGACTCGCCGTTGCGTTCAACCCCGCGCCGTTTTCCTCGCTGGTTGGCTCCCTGCCGCTCGAGAAGGTGGCGGTGCTCTGGGTCAACGAGACGGAAGCCAGTGAACTCGGCGGGGTTGATGATCCGCTCGTGGCTCTCGCGGCACTGGGTGAGCGGCTGCCTGCGACGCGGGTGGTACTGACGCGGGGCGCGGCGGGTGTGGTTCAGCTTCACCGCGGCGAGCGCATCGATGTTGCCGCACCCACGGTGGATGTGGTCGATACCACGGGGGCAGGCGACACCTTCGCAGGCTATCATCTTGCGGGTATCTGCCAGGGGCTCGATGATGGCGTGGCGCTCGAGCGGGCGGTGGCCGCGGCGGCGCTGGCGGTGACGAAGGCGGGCGCCAGCCCGGCCATTCCGCTTGCTGCCGCAGTCGATTCATTTCTCAGGTGACACGAAGCATGACTCTCAAGCTGATCCTCGACACCGATCCCGGCGTGGACGATGCCATGGCCATTGCCTATGCCATTGCCCACCCCGACATCGAACTGCTGGCCCTGACCACCGTGTTCGGCAATGCGTCGGTGGATCTCACCACGCGCAACGCACAGTACCTGCTCGAACGCTTCGGCGCCCGTGATGTTGCCGTTGCGCGCGGCGCCGCGAAGCCGCTGACGCGTGAGCCACTGCCGGCGCCCTGTTTCGTGCATGGACATGACGGGCTCGGCAATGCCTATCCGGGCAGTACGGAAACGGCGGCGGCCGAGTCGGCGGTACCCCTCGATCCCGATGCGCGCCATGCCCATGTCGCGGAATCGGACGCTGCGGATTTCATCATCGCGGCATCGCATGCACACCAGGGCGAACTCTGTCTCGCGGCGGTCGGACCGCTGACCAACATCGCCGAAGCGCTCCGCCGTGATCCCACCTTGCCCGAGCGCGTACGCTCGCTCGTTGTCATGGGAGGCACGCTGCTCGAACCCGGCAACGTCACGCCGCTGGCCGAAGCGAATTTCTTCAACGATCCGCACGCGGCCGATGAAGTCGCAGGCGCGAACTGGCCCTTGACCGTGGTCGGACTCGATGTCACGCACCAGGTCATGCTGTGCGATGCTGACATCGCACGGCTCCGTGATGGCGCGGGTGACACGGGCCAGGTGATCTGGGACAGCAGCCGTTTCTATATCGATTTCTACTCGAAGGCAGGTGCCGCGGCGGAAGAGGTAGCGGCGGGCGGCGAACGCGCCTGTGCCATTCACGATGCTTCGGCGCTCGTGTACCTGACGCTTGCCGACGCCTTCGGGTATGTCGAGGGTACGGCGCGTGTCATCACCGACGGTCTCGGCAGCGGGCAGATGGCCGTCAACCGGCGGCCCTTCCTGAGCTATGTGTTGCCGCACTGGAACGATCGACCGATGGTCGCTGTCTGCATGGATGTGGATGAAGCGCGCGTACGCGAGGATTTCATCAACACGATTCTCGACGGTCATCGGACATGAACGGGCTATCAGACAGAATTCGCGCATCGCGTGTGACCGGGATCACTGCCCTCCGAGGCGCAGCGGCGAGCGAACAGGCCGGCGTCACGGGTCTGTGTCGTTCACTGGCAGCGGTGGGGCTCGTCACCGCGCTTGCCGGTTGCGGCTGGGTGGATTCCGGTGGGGCGCAGTCGGCGGACGAAGTGCCGGCAACGGGTGCGCCGATCGACGACGCGCCGAGCAACGGTCCGGTGCCACTGCAGGAGAAATCGAATACGGCCGTCACCTATCATCTGCCGGGTGCCGCGAGTGAAGGCGCACGGATCGTGATTCAGGAAGAGCCCGCGGATCAGGGCGCCATCGCCGGATGCATGGGTGCCAACGGTTTCGAAGACCCCTGGGTGGCCGATTCGCTCGCCACCGCCTGTGCCGACCCGCTCGACTGCGCGCTCGGATTTCAGACCGAACTCGTCGATTCGGAGGCCGACACCGAGGCGGTTCGATTCGACATCAGCGTGCCGGCACTCATCGCGCCGATCGGTGTTCGCCACCGCATCGAGGTCATCGGCAGCGACGGGCGAGTGCTCTCTCGCAACGAGCCGATCTTCTGCCTTGCGGCCGTCAACGAATCGCCCAGTGTCGCTGCCGACAGCTATCAACTGGTCGATGGGCAGATGATTTCCCGTTCCGCGGACGAAGGCTTCCTGGCCAACGATAGCGATGACGAAGATGTGCGCAATCAGGAGTTGAGTATCGTGGAAGGCAGTGTTTCCCTGCAGCCGCCGGGTGATGGTCTCGTGGTGAATGCTGACGGTTCCTTCGAGTATCGGCCTGCACCGCTCGCGGGCTCCGCCGCGCGCGTCGACACGGTGCAATTCGAGGTCAGCGACGGCTACAACGACCCGGTGTCGAGCGTCGCCGAGTTCGAGGTGACGCCGGTCAACCGGCGACCGGCACTGGTGGTGGTTCTGTCGGTCTACGAGGCCGTCGAAGGCGTGCCGATCGAGATCGATCTGACCGAACTTGTCGAAGACCCCGAGGGGCAGCCACTGGTGTTCACGCTTGTCGATGATGATGGCCTCGACGGCGTCGAGTTAGACAGCAGCGGGGCGCTTGAGATCACCTTTGGTCTGGGCGAATCGGGGTTTCACGCGCTGGCCTTCGAGGCCAGCGATGGCGAACTGGCGCTTGGTTTCGAACTCGAGTTCAGCGTCGAGATGGCACTGCCCGGCATCTTCAACGAGCCGCCGGTATACGATGAGGAGGAAAGCGTCGTGTTCAGCCAGGAGGTGGAACTCGGCGAGCGGATTCGCCCACTCGTTCCGGTCTTCGTCGACCCCGATGGCGACCTCCTGACCTATTCGATCATTGGCGGCGAACTGCCACCCGGCGTGCTCATCGATCCGACCTCGGGCGTGGTCAGCGGCCGGCCGCTGGTGGCGGGAATGGTACGGGACTTGCGGATCGAAGCCAGTGACGGGGACCTGACGGCGGAATCCGTGAGTTTCGATATCACCGTCGAATGATCCCGGCCTCCTGACACCGCGCCATTGCCGCCTTCACGTACCATCAACACGACCCGGATGTTCGACCGGCCGCACCGGCGGCACAGATTCATGTCCAGCAAGCCAATCGACAAGCCCTACCTCTTCGTCAAGCATTCGCAGAACTGGAACGTGGATCGGTGTACGCGCTGGATGGAACGGCAGGGGCACGCGATCAACTGGTGCTATCCGGTGGAGGGGGACGTCTTTCCCGACCCGCGCGAGTGCGCCGGCGTGATCGTTTTCGGCGGCGCCAACAGTGCCAACGATTGTCGCGATCACGAGTGGGTGCGCCGCGAGATGGACTTCATCGAACGTTGCCTGAAGGAAGACCTGCCGTTCTTCGGCATCTGTCTCGGGGCGCAGATACTGGCCCGCGTGCTGGGTGCGTCGGTCGGGCCACATGACGATGCAGCCACCGAAATCGGCTTTCTCGAAGTCAGGCCGGTCGCGAGTCAGAACCGGTTCCTCGAGCGCCCGCTGACCGTCATGCAGTGGCATGCGGAGGGTTTCGATCTGCCTGCGGGTACCGCGCGCCTTGCCGAAAGCGATCTGTTTCCGAACCAGGCCTACGCGCTCGGGGAGAAGGTCATCGGCGTGCAGTTTCATCCGGAAGTGAACCCCGAGGTGCTCGCCATCTGGCATACGCGCAACAAGGAAACGCGCCCCGAGCAGTTCACCGATGTCGACAGGGCGGTGATGATGCGTGATGCCATTGCGCACGATGCGGTCATCAGCGACTGGCTCGATGGCACGCTGCAACGCTGGCGGGATTGCACCGCCTGAGAGGGGTGGGCACAATGCGGGGTGTCCTTATCGGAAACTGCCCGCCGTGCGTAAACAGTTCGTTGTCTGGTCGATCGCCGTCATCGTCTTCATCGGCCTTGCCGGTGTGTTCCGATCGGGTTTCTGGTGGTTGTATCTGCTGGCCCTGCCGCTGATCGGGGTGGGCATCCACGACATGACCCAGCAGGAGCATTCGCTGCGGCGAAACTTTCCGCTCCTGAGCCGTGGGCGCTGGTTGCTCGAGAGTCTGCGGCCGTTTCTCCGTCAGTACCTCTTCGAATCCGACACCGATGGCGCACCGGTGTCGCGCATGTACCGCTCGGTGGTCTATCAGCGAGCCAAGAGTGTCAGCGACACCGTGCCCTTCGGCACCCGCATCGATACCTATGCGGATGGCTACGAGTGGCTCTCGCACTCGATCGGCGCGGTCCGGCATCTCGGAGAGGCCGGCGACCTGCGCGTCGTCGTCGGTGGCCCCGACTGCAGGCAGCCGTATTCGGCCAGCGTGCTGAACATCAGCGCCATGAGTTTCGGTGCCCTGAGCCCCAACGCCATCCTTGCGCTGAACCGGGGTGCTGCGGCCGGTGGCTTCGCGCACAACACGGGCGAAGGGGGTGTGTCGCGTTATCACCTCGAAGGGGGTGGCGACATCATCTGGCAGGTCGGTACGGGGTATTTCGGCTGTCGCGCCGCCGATGGCGGTTTCGATGCCGAGGCCTTCCGGCGCACCGCCGCACTTGAACAGATCCGGATGATCGAGATCAAGCTCTCGCAGGGTGCGAAGCCAGGCCATGGTGGCATTCTTCCCGGCGTCAAGAACACCATCGAGATCGCTGCCGCACGCGGTGTCGAGCCCGGCACCACGGTGGATTCGCCGCCGCGGCACAAGGCCTTCGGCACGCCGGTCGAACTGCTGGAGTTCGTGCAGACGCTGCGAGAACTCTCCGACGGCAAGCCCATCGGTTTCAAACTCTGTGTGGGGCGCGAGAGCGAAGTGGTCGCCATCTGCAAGGCCATGGTGGCCACGGGCATCCGCCCCGACTTCATCACCGTCGACGGCGGCGAGGGTGGCACCGGGGCCGCACCGCTCGAGTTCACCAACTCGGTGGGCATGCCGCTCAGGGATGCACTGGCTTTCGTCTGCGACTGCCTGACGGGCTTCGATCTCAAGCGGCACATCCGCGTGATTGCCTCGGGGCGCGTGTTCACCGCGTTCGACATGGCGCGGAACATGGCGCTGGGTGCCGACATGTGCAACAGCGCACGCGGCTTCATGCTCTCGCTTGGCTGCGTACAGTCGCTGATCTGCAACACCAACCACTGCCCCACCGGCATCGCCACGCAGGATCCGGAACTCGCGTCTGGCCTCGTCGTCAACGACAAGAGCGAACGAGTGTGTGCCTTTCACGACGAGACCATCGCACGCCTTGGCGAGATGCTGGCCGCTGCGGGTCTTCGCTCGGCAGCCGATCTCAACCGTACCCACGTCTACCGCCGCACTGGACAGCGCGAGATACGGCGGTATGATGAACTCTTCGAGTATCTGCCCGTGGGCTCGCTGCTCGAGGAGCCCTGGCCGCCCGAGTTTCAGCAGCAGATGGCCGAGAGTTCGGCCGAGACCTTCCTGCCGGCCAGCTACGTGGCGCGGCATCGCGGCGAAGGCGTCATGGAAGTGCGTCTCGAACAGCGTGCCTGATCTGCGTTCACGAGGCGAGGGCAGCGGCGCAGTCGGCATGAATGCCGCGAAAAGCACGAGGTGAGACATGAAGGGAAATGACGTTGAATCACTGACGAAACTGCTGAAAGCACACGATGTGGGCATTTCGGCGGTCAAGGCCAACAAGCTGCTGCTATCGCTCGGCTATCTCGAAGAGGTGAGTCGCGAGAGTTCGACCCGGCCCGGTGTCATGAAGCAGTACAAGGTGGTGACCGAGAAGGGGCTGGATTTCGGTGTCAACGAAGCGAATCCGCAGAGCCCCGAAACCACGCCCTACTGGTACAAGGACAGCTTCGCCGAACTGGCGGACATTCTCGGACGCGCGGCGGAGAAGGCGGAGAGTGCCGCATGATAGACTCGGGCGGAACCAGCGTGCCGCGCTTGTCGTCTCGCTTGTCGTCCGGCCGCCATTCATTGCACGTTACCTTCCCTGAGGAAACCTTCATGACCCTTTCCCGTCTTGGTGCTGCCGTGTGCGGCGGTGTTGCGCTCCTCGGCGCGTCCCTCGTTCAGGCCGACGACTTCAAACCTGCCGTGGTCTTCGACATGGGCGGCAAGTTCGACAAGTCCTTCAACCAGAGCGTGCACGAAGGCGTCGAGCGCTTCAAGGAAGCGAACGACATCGACTACCGCGAATTCGAAGTCACCAACGAAACCCAGCGGGAGCAGGCGCTCCGCCGCATGGCCCAGCGTGGCGCCGACCCGATTCTCGGCGTGGGTTTCGCTCAGGCCGGGCCGATGGAAACCGTCGCCAGGGAATTTCCCGACGTCCGTTTCACGCTCATCGACGGCGTGGTCGATCTGCCGAACGTCAAGTCGGTGCTGTTCAGGGAGGAGGAAGGTTCCTTTCTCGTCGGCATCCTCGCGGCCATGGCATCCGAAACGGGCAAGGTCGGTTTTGTCGGCGGCATGGATATCCCGCTCATTCGCCGTTTCGCCTGTGGTTACGAGCAGGGTGTCAAGCACGCCAACCCTTCGGCCAAGGTCATCCAGAACATGACCGGCACGACACCGGCCGCCTGGAACGATCCGGGCCGCGGTGGCGAACTGGCCAAGGGTCAGTTCGATCGTGGTGTTGATGTCATCTACGCGGCGGCCGGCGGCACGGGCGTCGGTGTCTATCAGGCGGCAGCCGATGCCGGCAAGCTTGCCATCGGCGTGGATTCGAACCAGAACTACCTGCACCCGGGTACAATGCTCACGTCGATGATCAAGCGCGTGGACGTGGCCACCGAGCACAGCTTCCAGAGCGCCCTGGAAGGCACCTGGGAGCCCGGCATCGAAGTGCTTGGTCTGGCCGAAGGCGGTGTCGACTGGGCGCTTGACGAGCACAATGAATCGCTGATCACCGACGAGATGAAGGCGGCTGTCGAAGAGGCGTCGGCGGCCATTGCCAGTGGTGAGCTCAAGGTGCATGACTACTCCGAAACCAGCAGCTGCGACTACTGAGTTGCGCAGTGTTGATTCCGTCGATGTCACGGTGCCTGGCGGTGTGTCTGCCACCGCGCATCGTCATCGCAACCGCTTGATCGAAACGATGTGATCGCTACGATGGCCGAGCCCGACAACATGGAAGATGCCATTCCCCCCGGCGGGCTGGCGGGGCCTTCGGCCGACGATCTGGCCATCGAGTTGCGCGGCATTTCCAAACGCTTCGGTGCGGTCAAGGCCAACCAGAACATCAACCTCAAGGTGCCGCGCGGCACCATCCACGGCATCGTCGGCGAAAACGGGGCGGGGAAATCCACCCTGATGAGCATCCTCTACGGCTTCTACCAGGCCGATTCGGGTGACATCCTCATCAACGGCCGGAAAGTGGCCATCCACAATTCGCGCGATGCCATCGCCGCAGGCATCGGCATGGTGCATCAGCACTTCATGCTGGTCGAGACCTTCACCGTGGTCGAGAACGTCATGCTCGGTGCCGAAGATCACCTGCTGATCCGGCCGAGCGCGAAGGATGCGCGCAAGGAACTCAAGCGCCTCGCCGACACCTACCAGCTCGGTGTCGATCTCGAACAGACCATGGCGGAGTTGCCGGTGGGCGCACACCAGCGCACCGAGATCCTCAAGGCGCTCTATCGTCACGCCGACATCCTGATCCTCGACGAGCCCACGGGTGTACTGACGCCGCAGGAGGCCGATCAGCTCTTCAACGTGCTCGATTCCCTGCGCGAGCGCGGTGTCACCGTCATCCTGATCACGCACAAGCTCCGCGAGATCATGGACATCTGCGACAACGTGTCCGTATTGCGTCACGGACAGATGGTGGCGCACCGGCGCACCGACGCCACGAGCATGAGTGAACTGGCCGAACTCATGGTGGGCCGCAAGCTCGAGACGCGAAATTTCCATCGTGCCACACCACTGCCACCTTCGGCCGAGGTGGGCCTTGCCGTACGCAATCTCGAGGTCATCGACAACCGCGGCAGCAAGCGCCTCAAGGGCGTTTCCTTCGAGGTGCGTCACGGCGAGATTCTCGGTGTGGCGGGCGTTGCCGGCAACGGTCAGAGCGCGCTCCTCGAAACGCTGGCCGGCATGCGCTCGCCGAGTGCCGGCGAATACGAGATCAACGACGTGACCGTGACCGCAGAAACACCGACCGATCCTGCCATGCTGCGCGATCATCAGGTCAACCACGTGCCCGAGGATCGTCTCAAACTCGGACTCGTGCGGCGTTTCTCGGCCTCCGAATCCTCGATTCTCGGCTATCAGGACCATGCCGATTTCACGCACGGCGGGCTGCTGCAACTCGGCACCATTCGCGATCACTGCCAGGAACTCATGAACGGCTTCGACGTGCGTCCGCCCGATCCGCATCTGAAGTCGGCTTCGTTCTCGGGAGGCAACCAGCAGAAACTGATCCTTGCCCGCGAAATCGAGCGCGCGCCGGAAGTACTGCTGGTCGGTCAACCCACACGAGGGGTCGACATCGGCGCCATCGAACTCATTCACGAGCGTCTCGTCGAGATGCGCGATGCCGGGTGTGCCATCCTGCTCGTCTCGGTCGAACTCGACGAGATCATGGCGCTCTCCGACCGCATCATCGTCATGTACGAAGGACGCATCGTCGGCGAGATGGCCGGGGCCGATGCCGACAAGACCACGCTCGGGCTCATGATGGCCAATGCCTGGCAGGGCGAGGGTGCGGTAGCGGCGGCGAACGGCACGGACATGGACATGCATGCCGAAGCGTTGCGTGCCGGCCCTGGCGGCGCCAGTGCCTCGCTCGACTACGATCTCGGCAGTGATTCACCATCGGCAGGTGACAACCCCTGATGAGCATCAATACCCACGCCATTGCCCTGCCCGCCTGGCTCGAAATCGGCCTCATCCCGATTCTGAATCTCGCGCTGGCGCTGTTCTTCTCGGGGCTCATCATGTTCGCGATCGGCGTCAACCCGATCGAGGCCGTGGGCATCATGCTCCGTGGGGCCTTCGGCTACGACGAAGCCATCGGTTACACGCTCTACTACACCACCAACTTCATCTTCACGGGTCTTGCCGTGGCGGTCGCCTTTCATGCCAGCCTCTTCAACATCGGTGGCGAAGGTCAGGCCTACATCGGCGGGCTCGGGGTCGGTCTGGTCTTTCTCGCGCTCGACAGCGTGCTGCCACCCATCCTGCTCGTTCCCGTCGGCATTGCCGCGGCCGGACTCGCCGGTGCGGCATGGGCCTTCATTCCGGCCTGGCTGCAGGCCTATCGGGGCAGTCACATCGTCATCACCACCATCATGTTCAACTTCATTGCAAGTTCGATCATGGTGTATCTCCTCGTCAAGGTGCTGATCAAGACGGGACAGATGTCGCCCGAAACACGCCTCTTCGACGAGGCCGGCTGGATGCCCTTCATGCACGAGATGCTCGCGCCCTTCGGCATCGAGATCACGCGCACGCCGCTGAACGCCTCCTTCCTGTTCGCGCTGCTCTGCTGCCTGCTCGTCTGGCTCTACATCTGGCGCACCCGCTGGGGCTACGAACTGCGCACGGCCGGGCAGAGCGAAGGCGCCGCGCGCTACGCCGGCATCCGCCCGAAGCGCGTCATCATCATCGCCATGTGCATCTCCGGTGCGCTTGCCGGTTTCGTGGCCGTCAACGAGATCATGGGGGTGCATCACCGTCTGCTCCTGAACTTCACGGCAGGTTACGGCTTCACCGGCATCGCGGTCGCGCTCATGGGCCGGAACCACCCGGTGGGCATCATCATGGCAAGCCTGCTTTTCGGCGTGCTCTATCAGGGCGGTGCCGAACTCGAGTTCGAAATACCGAAGATCACGCGCGAAATGGTGGTCGCCATTCAGGGGCTCATCATCCTCTTCAGCGGGGCGCTGGCACTCATGCTGCGTCCGATGGTGGTGCGCGCGTGGCTCAGATTCCGCTCGGTCGATGACGTGGAGCCTGCATGATGGACATGCTCCCGACCTTCTTTGCCATCATCGATGCCACGCTCCGGGTATCGACGCCACTGATCATCGCCTCGATGGCGGGGCTCTTTTCCGAGCGTTCGGGCATCGTCGACATCAGCCTCGAAGGCAAGATGCTCGCTGCGGCCTTCGTTGCCGCCTCGGTGGCGGCGGTCACGGGCAGTGCCTGGCTCGGGCTGCTCGCCGCCATCATGGTCAGCATCGGGCTGGGGCTCGTGCACGGTTTTGCCACCATTACCCACCGGGGCGATCAGGTGGTCAGTGGTCTTGCCATCAACATCCTTGCCTCGGGCCTCACCATCGTGCTCGGCATCGCCTGGTTCAATCGGGGTGGTCAGACACCGGCCCTGGCGAACGAAGCACGTTTCCGGCCCGTCGAATTGCCCTACGCGGAGTCGCTGGGTGATGCCGTGCCGGTGCTCGGACAGTTCTATCGTGATGTCATCAGCGGGCACAACGTGCTCGTCTACGCTGCCTGGGGCATCGTGTTCCTGACCTGGTGGGTGGTGTATCGTACCCGTTTCGGTCTCCGGCTTCGTGCCGTGGGTGAAAATCCGCTGGCCGTCGACACGGCCGGGCTTTCGGTGAGTGGTATCCGCTATTCCGCCGTGGCCATCTGCGGCGCGTTCTGCGGCATCGCCGGCGCCTATCTTTCCACCGCGCAGAATGCCTCCTTCGTGCGCGAGATGACGGCGGGGCAGGGCTACATCGCGCTTGCCGCACTCATCTTCGGCAAGTGGCGGCCGGTACCGGCGCTGTTCGCCTGCCTCATGTTCGGTTTTCTCGATGCGCTCGCCATCCGCATGCAGGGCGTGTCGCTGCCGGGCATCGGCGAGGTGCCGGTGCAACTCATCCAGGCACTGCCTTACGTGCTCACGGTGATACTGCTCGCGGGTTTCATCGGCAAGGCCGTGGCACCGAGAGCGGTGGGTGTGCCGTTCGTCAAGGAACGCTAGTGGAGCGTCGGCCTGCGTTCGTCCCGGATCGCCGACGACTTCCGATCTTCAAGACAACGTTCCGTTCGGGAACGTTCAGGTATTTCGTGCAGAAGCTACGTCAATGAGCAAGATTCTCCTCTCCCTACCGATCGACGAAAAGGTCGGCATTGCCTTCTCGGGCGGACTCGACACCTCCGCCGCCATTGCCTGGATGCGAAAGAAGGGCTCGATTCCCTACGCCTACACGGCCGATCTCGGTCAGCCCGACGAAGACGACTTCGACGACATCGCACGCCGCGCCAGGGAATACGGCGCCGAGGATGCGCGCACCGTCGACTGCAAGGAAGTGCTCGTCAACGAGGGCCTCATCGCCATCATGTGCGGCGCCTTCCATGTCGAGAGTGGTGGCAAGAAGTACTTCAACACCACGCCGCTCGGTCGTGCCGTGACCGGCACCATTCTCGTGCGTGCCATGCAGGAAGACGACGTCAACATCTGGGGCGACGGTTCCACCTACAAGGGCAACGACATCGAGCGGTTCTATCGTTACGGGCTCATGACCAATGCCAAGCTCCGTATCTACAAGCCCTGGCTCGATGAAGCCTTCGTCAGGGAACTCGGTGGCCGTGACGAAATGAGCGAGTTCCTGACCGAACACGAATTCGAGTACCGCGCCAGCAAGGAGAAGGCCTATTCCACCGACGCCAACATGCTCGGTGCCACGCACGAAGCGAAGGACCTCGAGTTCCTTGCCAACGGCATGAACATCGTCGAGCCCATCATGGGCGTGAAGTTCTGGCTGCCCGAGGTCGAGATCGAAACCGAAACCGTCTCGATCACCTTCGAGTCCGGCATGCCCGTTGCCATCAACGGCAAGCAGTACGACTCTCGCGTCGATCTCTTCGACGAGGCCAACGTCATCGGCGGGCGGCACGGGCTCGGCATGTGCGACCAGATCGAGAACCGCATCATCGAGGCCAAGAGCCGCGGCATCTACGAAGCCCCCGGCATGGCGCTGCTGCACCTTGCCTACGAGCGTCTCATGAACGGCATACACAACGAGGACACCATCGACAACTACCGCGTGCTCGGGCGCCGTCTCGGCAAGCTGCTCTATCAGGGGCGCTGGTTCGATCCTCAGGCGCTGATGCTCAGGGATTCCCTGCAGCAATGGATCGGTCAGGCCGTCAGTGGCACCGTTACCGTCGAACTGCGCCGTGGCGACGACTACTCGATCCTCGACACCGAGAGCGATGCGCTGACCTACGTGCCCGAGCATCTGTCGATGGAGCGCGTCGAAGACGAGCCCTTCAGTCCGATCGATCGCATCGGCCAGCTCTCGCTCAGGAATCTCGACATCGAGGACTCGCGCGTGAAGCTCCGCGAGTATGCCGCACGTGGTGCGCTGGCGGCGGGCGACTCGCTGAAGCCGCTGCTCGAAGACTGATTTCCGGCACGTCGGCAGTGGAACGGGCCTTTGCCTGATGGCGACTTGCGCACAGGCGCCGCTGTTCCGCATGCCGCAGGGTGGTGGCGAAGTCATCGGTGATGCGCTGCCACTGCTGCTCGCAGACAGACCCCTGGTCGATGTGCGTGCGCCGGTGGAATTCCGGCGCGGGGCCTTTCCCGCGGCCGTCAACCTGCCGCTGCTGGACGATCGCGAGCGGCATCTTGTCGGGGTGCGCTACAAGGAAGCGGGGCAGGACGCCGCCATTGGCCTCGGCGAAGAACTTCTGAGCCGCAGTGTTCGGCAAAATCGCCTGAACGCCTGGCTGGCCGAACTCGAGCGCCATCCCGATGCCGTGTTCTACTGCTTCCGGGGCGGTCTTCGTTCGCGTCTCGTGCAGCAGTGGCTTGGCGATGCGGGTGCCGCCGTGCCGATCATCCGTGGCGGTTACAAGGCGCTGCGGCGGCGCTGCATCGATACCCTGGCGAATGATCTTGCCGCCAGTCCCATGCTGCTGGTCGGCGGGCGCACGGGTGTGGGCAAGACCGCCTTCCTGTCGCGCCTCTCGAAAGCAGCCTCGCGCCACGGCGATGCGGGCTTCATCGATCTGGATCTCGAAGGCCTCGCACGGCATCGCGGTTCGAGCTTCGGCGGTATCGAGACGGAGCAGCCCGGCAACGTCGACTTCGAACACGCGCTGGTCATCGACTGGCTGCGGCGGGGTGGCCAGGGCAGGGCGCTGGTGCTCGAGGACGAGGCGAAGACGATCGGGCGCGTGGCCATGCCCGAAGCGCTCAAGCTGGCCATGCAGCAGGCGCCGATCGCGCTGCTCGAGGCCTCGCTCGAAGCACGTATCGAGAACTGCCTCGACGACTATGTGCGGGATCTTCTCGCGCGCTTTCAGTCGCGAGATGGCGAGGCAGCGGGTTTCGAGGTCTACGCCGAACACCATCGCGGCGCACTGGCGCGCATTCGCAAGCGTCTCGGTGGCCTGCGTCACGATGAAGCCAGCCAGCACCTCGAGGTTGCGCTCGCGGCTCACCGCCGCGGCGAGGGCGTTGCCGCATATCGGCCCTTCATTGCGCTGCTGCTCGAACACTACTACGATCCGATGTACGACTATCAGATTGCCGGCAAGTCGGCACGCGTGCTTGCATCGGGCGATGCGGAAACCCTGCTGGCAATCCTGCCGGAGGTCATTGCAGGCCTGGCACCTGCCGGCAACGCTGGCACATGAATTCGACCGATCGTATCGAACTCGATATCCTGCTCGTCGGCGGTGGCCACAGCCATGCCCTGCTGATTCGCCGCTGGGGCATGAAACCCTTGCCGGGTGTGCGACTGACCCTGATTTCAAGTGACGTCGACACCCCTTATTCCGGCATGTTGCCGGGCTACCTGGCGGGACACTACCGCCATGACGAGATGCATATCGATCTCGCGCGGCTGTGCCACTGGGCTTCGGTACGGTTCATCACCGCGACGGTCACGGCGCTTGATCTCGAGGCCAGGGAAGTGATGGTCGATGACGGCCGCCCGCCCGTCGGCTTCGACCTGCTGTCGATCGATACCGGATCGACCCCCGACCTGTCGGTGCCGGGCGCGCGCGAGCACGTCCTGCCGGTCAAGCCCGTCAGTGGTCTCGTCGACCGCTGGCGTACCTTGCAGGCGCAGCCCGAGCAACCCCGGAATATCGCCGTGGTGGGTGCCGGCGCCGGTGGCTTCGAACTGCTGCTGGCGGCGCGGCACGCGCTGCGGCATTCCGGGGCCGGCTTCCACTGGCTCATTCGTGGCCGGCGACCGATCTCCGACCGGCCCGAACGCGTCGGGGAAAGGGCTCTTGCCGCTGCCCGGCGTGCCGACGTGAACGTCGTGACGGATTTTGATGTGGAAGCCGTGCGCGAGGGGCTTCTGCTCGCCCGGGACGGCCGTCGACAAGCTGCCGATGCGATTCTCTGGGTGACGGCCGCGAGTGGTCCCGACTGGCCCGGCAAGGCCGGTCTGGCGACCGGCGCGCGTGGTTTCATCGCCACCAACGACTGCCTCCAGAGCGTGTCTCACCCGTTCGTGTTCGCCGCGGGTGATGCCGGCAGCCACGTCGAGAAACCCGTGCCCAAGGCCGGCGTGTACGCGGTGCGCCAGGCACCGATCCTGTTCGAGAACCTGCGTCGCATGGCAACGGGACAGGCGCTCAAGCCGTACCGACCGCAGCGAGACAACCTCGTGCTCATGGCACTCGGGGAGAAACGTGCCATTGGCACGCGGGGGCCTCTGGTGATCGAGGGTGGCTGGGTATGGCGCTGGAAGGATCATATCGACCGGCGCTTCATGCAGCGCTTCCGTGATCTGCCGGTGATGGAAACCGGGCGGACGGAACGAAAGATCATCCAGCCCGCCGCACCCACTGCGACCACTGCGACCACTGCGACCACTGCGACCACTGTGACCACTGCGACTACCGCACCCGCAGGGGTCGGTGAGGGGCCGGCCGATGTCGACGATATCGATGGCATGCGATGCCGGGGCTGCGGTGCCAAGCTCGGTGCTGAGGCACTCGACAGCGTGCTGGCTTCACTGTCGCTCTTGCCGGCAGGATTCACCGCCGACGCGCCCGGTGGCGACGCTGCGGCTCTGGATCTCGGGCGCGCGCGCCTGCTGCAATCGGTCGACCAGATCAATGCCATTGTCGACGACTCCTGGCTGTTCGCGCGTATCGCCGCGCTGCATGCCATCAGTGACATCGGCGTCGTGGCCGCCGAACCCCACAGCGCGCAGGTCATCGTCAGTCTTGCCGATGCCGTGCCCGCGGTTGCACAACGTGACCTGACGAGCGTGATGCACGGCCTCGATCGTGAACTTGCCGCCAATGGCTTCGCGCTCGCCGGTGGGCATACCGCCTTTTCGGAGACGCTCTCGCTGGCACTGGTGGTGAATGCACTGCCCGGAACGGCAGGCTCGCATTCCCCGGATGAGTCAGGTCGCTCCGGCGGTTCGCCGGGCGGGAGCGACGCATCGCGCGTCACGGCAGGCGACGCCCTGATTCTGACGCAGCCGCTCGGTATCGGAGTGCTGTTCGCCGGCTTCATGCGTGGCGCGGCTGCCGGACGCGATCTGCAACCCGCGCTCGAGGCCATGCTGCAGTCGAACCTGCCGGCGGGAAGGATCCTCCGCCGTCACGGTGCCAGCGCCATGACCGACATCACGGGCTTCGGCCTGCTGGGTCATGCCAGGCGCCTGTGCGACAGTCTTGCAGCGGACACGGCCGTTGGCATCACGCTCGACATCGCCGCCATGCCGGTTTTCGCGACGGCACGCGAACTTGCGGCGGCAGGTATCCGGAGCAGTCTGTGGCACGAGAACCGAAAGGCGCTCGCGGCAATCGAGAACCCGGCGGGAACGGCATTGCCGGAGAGCGAACTGTCACTGCTCGTGGATCCACAGACCGGCGGTGGCTACCTCGGTGTGCTGCCCGCGGCTGAGGCGGATGCCGCACTGGAAGCACTGGCAGTTGCCGGCTACCGCTCTGCGGCGGTGATCGGTCATGTCGATGCCCGGGCCGGTGTGCGTCTGGCATGATCCGGAGCGGTATGATGAACGGGTGCCCAGTATCGATCGAGTGCCGTCATGAACCAGGCCAACCCTGCCAGCGACCGTCCCCTGTTGTGGCTCCGTGACGAGGAAAAGCCGCACGAAGCGCGATCGCTCCTGACGCCCGATACCGCTCGGGCTCTGCTGGCGGCAGGGTATCCGGTGGTGGTCGAGGAAAGTGACACGCGTGTCTTTCCGATCCAGGCCTTTCGTGACGCCGGTTGCCGCATCGAGGCGGCCGGCGCCTGGCGTCGCGACGCACCTCCGGACGCGATCATCCTGGGGCTCAAGGAACTCGCGCCCGAGCGTGGTCCGTTCTCGCGTCGGCATGTGCATTTTGCGCATGTCTTCAAGGACCAGGCGGGTTGGCAGGATACACTCGGTGCGTTTCGGCACGACGGTGGGGTGCTGTACGATCTCGAGTATCTGGTCGATGACGACGGACGCCGGGTTGCAGCCTTCGGCTACTGGGCGGGCTTCGTGGGCGCCACGCTGGGGTTCATTGCCTGGTGTGCCCAGCAGGACGTCGCCGCGGCGGTCGATGTGCTCGGCAGGCTCGAACCCTGGCCCTCGAGCGAGGCCTTGCTGGCCGATACCGGACGCATGCGGGACGCCGCGGCGAGCACTGCTGCCGGCGGTGCTGCCGATGGTGCTCATTCTCCGCGCGCACTCGTCATCGGCGCCGGCGGGCGCTCGGGGCGCGGGGCCGTCAGTCTGTTCGAGGCGCTCGAGATTCCCGTGACCGAATGGGACATTGCCGAAACGCAGGCCGGTGGCCCTTTCGACGCGCTGCTCGAGCACGACATCGTGGTCAACTGCGTGTTCGTTGCGGCATCCTTGCCACCCTTCACCACACTGGAACACCTCGGCAGTGCCACGCGCCGCACGGCGGTGATCAGCGACGTGAGTTGCGATCCCGATGGCGACTACAACCCGCTTCCCATCTACACGCAAGCCACCACCATGACGGCACCGACACAGCGGCTTCTCGACGGAGGCCAGAACGGCAGTCCGCCGCTCGATCTGGTCGCCATCGATCATCTGCCCTCCCTGTTGCCGGCGGAAAGCAGTCAGGACTTTTCCACTCAGCTGCTGCCGACCCTGCTCGAGATCGGCAACCCCGAGGCACCGGTCTGGCGCCGTGCCCGCGAGCTGTTCGACCGGCATGTCGCGAGGCTCGACTGAAGGCAGCGGTGCAGAGTCCGATCCTTGCCAATCTCGACGAGTTGACCGGTTTCGTCGACAAGCGTTATGCGGATCTGCTGTCGAACGAGGAACATGACTGGCTGAGGCGTTTTCGCGAAGCGCCGCCGCCCGCGCGCCTCCTGTATGCACGGCTGCTGCTCAGACGTCCCGTCCTGTTTCGGGTATCGCGACTCACCTATGCGGAGATTCCCGACATCAGGGATGCGTTGCAGGTGCTGGCGAAGCTGTCGCTGGTCTCCACTGAACCACCGGCCGATATCCGTCTGCTCTTCAGTTGCTTCATGCGCGCCGAGATCGATGCCTTGCTCGAACACGAGCATCCTCGCCGGCTCAACCGTGCCGAGCTGCTCGATGCGCTGGCCGGTGAGGGCGTCGCGCGGGTGCAGGCGTATCGTCGTCGGCTCGTGGCTGCCGATGACTGGGTGACTGTGCAGGGTCATGGCGCCTTCGCCGTCTTCCGACTCTGCTTCTTCGGCAACCTTCATCAGGACATCAGTGAGTTCGCGCGTCAGGCGATCGGTCAGTTTCGCCACGAGGTGGTGCCACTTGACGACGGCAATCGCGCCTTTGCTTCACGCGAGGCGATCGAGGCGCATCTGCGCTGGTATGAATGCGAGCTGTGTCGAGGGAACCTGTCGGTGAACGACGTCGGCGCCATGATGGCCTTTGCCGACAGTCTGCCGTTGCCACTCGATGCCAGCCTGCAACGCCGTACCGATCGCACGCGGCTGGCACTGGCGCGTCGCCTGGCACAGCTCGGTGAAACCGACAAGGCCTTCAGGCTCTGTCGCGCCTGCAGCTCCTTCGCGGCTCGCGAGCAGGAAATCCGGCTGCTTGCACGCTGCGGACGTCCGCGTGCCGCGATGCTGCTGGCCGAATCACTCGCCCTGGCGACCCTGCGGCCACGGGAGCAGCGGCTGGCCCAGACGCAATTCACGCGCCTTGCCCGACAATCCGGTCGTCAGTTGCCACCCGTCAGGCCGTACAAGCCAGAAACCGCCACTCTGGTACTGACGCAGGACGGACGCCGTGTCGAGGAGTCGGCAGCCGATTTCTTCGCCCGCAGCGGCACCGCGCTGCACGTGGAGAATGCGCTGTTTTCGAGCATGCTGGGGCTGTTCATCTGGGACATCGTGTTTGCACCGCTGCCCGGTGCCTTCCACAACCCGTTCCAGAGCGCTCCGTCGGACTTCCACGATGACGAGTTCACCGAACGCCGCCGCGAGCTTCTCGCCGCACGCCTGACCGAATGCGACAATCCCGAAGGTTTCGCGGCTCGCGTGCGAGCGACCCATGAGGAAAAGCAGGGCATCCGGAACCCGCTCGTGCGCTGGCAGCGCATCGACCGGGATCTCATCGAACTCGCACTCGAGCGCATTCCGACAAGGCACTGGAAGGCATTGTTCGAGCACATGCTCGAAGACCTGCGGCAGTACCGGCGCGGTCTGCCCGATCTCGTTCACTTTCCCGACAGGGGCGGCTACGAACTGCTCGAGATCAAGGGTCCGGGAGATGCTCTGCAGACGCATCAACGACAATGGCTGGCGTGGATGCGCGACGCAGGCATTCCCTGTCGCGTCATCAAGGTTCGCTGGCGCTCGAGCAACACGGTCCGGCCAGCGTGACTGCATCAGCAACACGGTCCGGCCGGCGTGGCTGAATCAGCGACACGGACAACCAACGTGACTGCATCAGCGACACGGTCGAGCAGCGGGAGCGAAACAGCGCTCATCCGCGTGTCGGTGACCGAACTGGTTGCGTTCTGTTGCCGTCAGGGCGATCTGCATCCGGCCGGCCAGCTTGCCGGGCCCACGGCGCGTGAAGGTCAACGCGCTCACGTCAGGCTGCAAGCTCGGTTGCAGGCCGAGAATGACTCGTTGCAGACCGAAGTCGCGTTCTCGACCACCATCGACGTCGAAGGACTGCTGCTGCAGATCGGCGGGCGTGTCGATCTGCATGACGTGGCAGCCAACGAACTCGGTGAGATCAAGACAAGCCTGGCACCTGCCGACGAACTGGACTCTGCAACGATCGCGCTGCATGAGGCGCAACTGAAGGTCTATGGCTGGTTGTTCCTGATGGACACGGAATCGCCGGCACCCGTTGCCTGGAGCGATCCGATCTGGCAGCAGCTACTCGTGAAGCGTGAGCCACCACGCCTGCGACTTCACTACTGCAATCTGCTTGATGGACACATCGATTCACGAGACATTCCGGTCAGCAGTGCCGAGTTGCACGCCTTTGCGAAAGAGACTCTGGCGCGTTACGTTGCCTGGATGCGCCGTGTGCTGCGTCATCGTGACGCTTTCCGCAACTCGGCGGCCAGTCTGGGCTTCCCGCACAGGACATTTCGTCAGGGGCAGCGCGATCTCGCCGCCGCGGTCTACCGCACGCTTCGCGATGGCGGACAACTGCTGGTCGAAGCGCCCACCGGCATCGGCAAGAGCATCAGCACCCTGTTTCCGGCCGTCAGGATTCTTGCCGAGGGGCAGGTGAAACAGGTTGCCTGGCTGACGGCAAAGGTGGCCGGGCGTCAGAGTGCCATCGATGCACTGACATTGATGCATGACAAGGGCCTCGCTGCCAATGTCGCGGTGGTTCGCGCCAAGCGAGACAGCTGCTTCTGCCGAAACGGTCGTTGCGAGCGAGACGAGCATGGACGTTGCCCGATGACACTCGGCTTCTTCGACCGGCTGCCCGCCGCCCGTGACGAACTGCTCGACGCCGGCATCATCGACTCCGGCGTCGTGGACAGGGTTGCCGAAGCGCACGCACTCTGCCCCTTCGAGTTGTCGCTGCAGATGTTGCCGTGGATGCAGATCGTGGTCTGCGACTACAACTACGTGTTCGATCCGCTGGTCAGGCTCAGTCACTTCGACGAGAAGAGTGGCTCGATCGCGGTTCTGATCGACGAGGCGCACAATTTTCCCGAGCGCGCTCGATCGATGTATTCGGCAAAGCTGTCCCGCTCGCTGATCGAGTCGGTGCGCACGGAAATCACCGCGCTTGCAGAACGACCCTTGCTTGCCAGGCGACTCGCGTCGCTGTCGCGCTCGCTACTCGAAGCAGGCAATGATGGCGGTGGCAGTGGCAGTGGCAGTGGCGTCATCGATACGGCGCAGGGAGGAGGGGCCGGCTGGCCGGTCGCGGGCGAGCAGGCCAGCGTGCTGACATCGCCCCCCGAGTGTATCGATCGTCCGCTCGGACGTGCTCTGGAAACGCTGGTCGATGCCATGGCTGATGAACGCCCCCTGCCTGACAGTGCCATCGAGTTGTTTCTGCAACTCGCCCGCTATCGCGTGATTCGTGATCTGTACGGTGACAGCCGTCGCACACTGATCAGCGTCGACACCCGACGGCGCTTCCGCGCGGTGGAACTTGCCCTCAGGAGTCTCGATGCCGCGCCCGAGTGCCGAAGGCATCTCGACAGACTGCGTGCCTGCGTGGTTTTTTCGGCAACGCTCAGTCCAGCTGTCTTCTTCCGCGACCGCATCGGTCTCGGTGAAGACACCCGGACACTGTCGCTGCCCTCGATCTTCCCACCCGAGAATGTCGCCAGGTTCGTGGTGCCGTGGGTCAACACACGCTACCGTGCACGTCGTGCGTCGTTGCCGGGTCTTGTCGAGATCATGCACCTTGTGCTGACGGCGAAGCCGGGCAACTACATGGTGTTCTTTCCTTCCTGGCGTTACCTCGAAGAAGCCAGGCAGTTGTTTGCAGAACGCTACCCGGAGATCGAGATCTGGCAACAGCAACCCGGAGAGGACGAATCGACAAGGCGAAGTCGGCTCGAGCATCTGGCAACATTCGGTCATCGGCTTGGTTTCGCCATTGCCGGCGGTGGCTACGCGGAAGGGACGGACTTCAGCGGTGATCTTCTCATCGGCGTGATCGTGGTCGGCACGGGGTTGCCTGCCTTCGATCTCGAGAACCGATTGCGTTTCGAACATCTCCAGGCGGCGGGAGAGGCCGCCTACGAGATTGTCTACCTGTTACCCGGAATGGCGCGTGTGCTTCAGACCACGGGTCGATTGATCCGCAACGAGCATGACCGCGGTGTTCTCGTGCTCATCGATGATCGCTATCTCGGACCTGACTACCGCCGTCACATGCCGGTGGAGTGGCGTGGAGCGGGGGTCAGAAACATCGCGGAACTTCGACAACGACTAGCCCGCTTCTGGCATTGAAGCAGCCAGGCGTCTTCAAAGTTGGCTGGGCTTTCTGCCATCGAGTTGCCAAAGGCAACTTCGTCAGTGTCTGCCTGCGAGTGGTGTGATGACGCACCGTGGTTTTACAGGCCGTAATCTTGCAGGCGGTGGTCTTGCGGACGATGAACCTGCGAACATTCCCGGATTTCAACTCAGGTACCTCGAATTTGCGCGCAGGCGCGGGCAGAGGCTAGCAAATAGTGTGCAAATTCAGAAAAATCCGAGAAGTTTGTTACTGATGATTTCTGCTGTGGGTAAAAGAATCGACAAGAGTCTCAGGAGACTTTGCAACTTGCTCATCAGGCGCTGGTGGTTCTGGTGGAATATTGCAGGAATCCGACTGATGACGAAACATTTGTCTTGACTTGAGTGCTTGAATTCAACCCGCCGACGAGTGCCTTTGTCCGAGGGAATGCACCCGTTTGTGGCATTTTTCAGGGGTCGCGAGTATCATTCAGTGCGTAAACCGCACCTCATGAAGTGCCAGGGTTGTGTTATTCGTTCCAGGTGATGTCTGCGTCAATGCCGTAACTCTCTTGTCATGTTTCTGGGTGATCATGGCTTTCAAGCCAGTCGTACCCGAAGCCGTGATGTCATCGGGAACGCGAGCAGGAAATTGTGGTCGAAGAAGCTGGATGTCGTACACCTTTGGTGCCGAAGATGGTTTGTGCAGGTACTGCAAACAAGCAGTGCAAGAAAAAGGTAAAACCTGAACGAATTTTCGGCAAGGGATCACGCGACCCGCAAGGCGATGCGTCATACTATGAATCCATTGGCATATTGCCGTTGAAAACGATGGCGTTCTTCGCCGACACAACGGAGTCAGGTTGCAGGACCGTCTCTGCACGGTCGTAACAGCGTGTTGGCGTTGGCGGAAGTTGTGGAAATCATTGCAAGTACAGGGGGTAAACCAGGATGTTGATTTTGAGTCGAAGGACAGACGAGTCGATCGTCATAGGCGATGAAGTAACCATCACGATTCTCAGCGTGAAGGGCAAGCAGGTACGCATCGGCATCACTGCGCCACCGGATGTCAGCGTGCATCGGGAAGAGATCTACCAGCGCATTCAGGATGGCGAGGAACTCGAAGAAGTCCATGCAGATGACTGAGCCACGTTGAAGTGGCGCTGGGACAGCGGCATCCATCCTGATACATGAGAGAAAAAGACCGCTCAGGAGCGGTCTTTTTCATTGAGAAGAGCCATCCAAGTCCTTCCTTGACCGGTTCGTGAATCGTAGCTGTAGCAGTCTGATACTCAGGCAGCAGGGTCGGTCTGAAAGCGGTCCATCGACTCTGCCGCGGCAAGCGCGTCAGCCTCCTCGCCGGCACTGGTCAGTACCGCCGTACTGGCCAGATGCCTGTCGAAGTAGCGATCGGCAACCGACTTCACATCTGCCAGCGTGACATCGATGATGCGCTGACGCTGCTCGCGCTTGAAGTCACCGCTGCGACCGAAGAGTTCCGCCTGCCAGGCATGGCGTGCCTCACCGGCCGGCGAACCCGGCTTGTCGATGCCGCTGATGACGTTGAGAAGCGCCTCCTCGAGCTGTTGCTCGTCGGCCTCGCTGCTCTGCACCCATTCGATGGCACGGTCGAAATCGGCCAGGGTTTCACCGAGTCGTGGGTCGCGATAGCTGTAGAAGCGGAAGGACGCGGTATCGCTGTGCTGCGTCGCACCGCCACCGTAGGCGCCTCCGTTTTCCCGGATGGCACGGTGCAGATAACCGTTTCTGAGCATCGGGCCGAGCACGGCGAGGGCGGCCGCATCCTCGTGCGCCGGTGCCACGCTCGGATAGGCGCGGGCGCAGAAGTTGACTTCGGTTGACGTGGTCCATAGCTGCCGCCGCTGCTCGCGCACGGGGTCGAAGCGCGCAGCCTTGAAGTCCGTCGAGGCAGGGGCATCGCCGACGGCGTCAAGGAGCCGTTGCGCATTGCCGTCGAGTTGATCCTCTTCGGCAACGACCATGAGTTCGCGCGGAGCGCTCTTGAGCCTTGCGTGAATCTCCTCGAGCCGTGCGGCGAAACGCTGCAATGCGTGCTTGTCGGCAAGCGACTGATCCAGCGCGCGCAGCGTGGGAATGCTGGCAAGGCCAACGAGTCGATGATCGCTTTCGGCCACCGGATTCATGCCACTTGCGGCGGCCATCATCGCCAGCGAATGACCGCTGCCGGTGATGTGCTGCTCGCGCGCCGTGCGCGTCTGGGCAACGAGCTCGCGAAGCCGGTCGAGTTCGTCGAAGCGGACATCGAGCAGCGAATCCCGCAGCAGTTCGGCGAGGCTGCCCGCGTTGCGTGCCAGCGCCTTGCCTCTGAGAATGATGCGTGAACTCACGTTCTGAACGTCGTCGATGGCCCCTCGGGTGAGCGCGTAGGCGAACACGCCACCGGTCGTCCGTGCCGCGTGCATCTGGGTGTCAAGGTAGTTCCGTCCACCCGAGCCGAGATCGGTGAGGAAGCTCGTGTAGAAGGGCAGGAGCTCGGCGAGTTCCGTGGGCATCTCGGGCAGGCTCAGCGCAATGTGGTGGTAGACGAGCCCGTTGGTGCCACTGGCATAGGTGGTGACTTCGCCGCCACGGTTCGTCGGTTGCGGCGTGTCGATGGTGGCGGGAATGTCCACGCGGGTGACCTTCGGCAGGATTTCGGGATCGTCTTCCTGTGCCTGACGTTCGATGAGAGCCCTGGTGCGTTCGATGATTGCCTGTGCTTCGCCGTCCTCGAGTGCGACCTTCATGCGCTCGAGGCGCTGTTTTTCCGCTTCGACGCGGCGCTCGCTGAGATGGCCGTCGGGATGAAGCGTGAGCGTGATGCGATGCGGGTTGTCGAGCAGCAGACGCTTCACGAGCGTCTGTACGTGGTCAGGGGCTGCCACCTTTTCGCGCAGGCGTTCGAGGGCAGGGTCGAGATCGATGGCGGCGAGGGTGTCTCCGCCCTGCATGGCCGTGGACAGGCCACCGAGGAGCAGCGACAGGCCGAAGGGCATGCCATCGCCACGAATCTCCCGCTGACTCAGTTCGAGCTGGTGCAGCACTGCATCGATCTGCTCGCGCGGTACGCCGTTCCGGGCGACGTCCTCGAGCACATCGAGGATGAGTGTCTCGACTGCAGCGGTGTGCTCGGGGTCGGAGCCGTCGAGCCCGGCCATGAAGGGCATTTCCAGGGAGTTGTCATCCACCCCGCAGATCATCGACGGCGAGGCGCCGAGTTCGCTCTGTTCGAGCGCCTTCATCAGCGGCGAGGCGCTGTTGTCGAGAAGGATGCTCGAGAGGAAATAGGCCTCGAGACGCGCGTCGATATCGATGCTTTCACCGAGCAGCCAGGCGAGCACGATGTGTGTCTTGCCGGAGAGGTCCTTCTCCTGGTGGGCGTAGGCTTCCTCGACGCGCAGCGGCGCGTAGTAGCGCTGTGCGGGTTCGACCCGGACGTCATGGCCGAGGTGCCCGAAACGCGTCAGCACCCGCTCGTCGAAGCGCGCCTGCAGATCGGCTGGCAGCAGCTTGCCGAAGGTCATGAAGACGGCGTTGGAGGGATGGTAGTGGGTGTCGTGGAAGGCCTTCAGTTCATCGTAGGTGAGATCGGGGATGACGTCCGGATCGCCGCCGCTGTTGAAGTGGTAGGTGTTGTTGATGAAGAGATGCTTTCCGAGTGATTGCCACAGCATGCTGAGCGGGGAACTCATGGCGCCCTTCATCTCGTTGAACACGACGCCCTTGAAGACCAGCGGGGAGTCGGGGTTCTCGGGTTCGGCAAACTCCACGCGGTGACCTTCCTGCGCGAAGTCGAGTTCGTTGAGGTTGGGGAAGAAAACCGCATCGAGATAGACATCGAGGAGGTTGTGGAAGTCCTTCTCGTTCTGCGTGGCGAAGGGGTAGGCCGTCCAGTCACTCGACGTGAAGGCGTTCATGAAGGTGTTGAGTGAGCGACGGATCATCATGAAGAAGGGGTCGCGCACCGGATAGCGCTCGCTGCCGCAGAGCACGGTGTGCTCGAGGATGTGCGCGACGCCGGTGGAGTCCTTCGGCACCGTGCGCAGCCCCACCATGAAGACGCTTTCGGGGTGGTCGGCGGCGAGGTGGATGTGCCTGGCCCCCGTGCCCTTGTGACGGAATTCATGCAGGTCGATGTCGAGCGAGTCGATGTGGGCGCTGTGCAGGTGCTCGAACGCGTCGTGGTGGGCCATCTTGTTCATCGGTGCTGTGGGTTTTCCCCTGTTCCGGGTTTTGGGATGAGTTCGGTCAAGAGTTGTTTCCGAAAGCCGCTAACTGGCGATACACAGACCGAATCCGCGCTCCGGGGTTCCTTCGACAGGCGACCAGACAGACACGCAGACCGTGAAACTGATCATCATATTGCTGGCCATGATCCTTGCCGGGGCCGGCGCCCTGCACAGCTGGCACAGCCGCAATCTGTACGTACAGGCGGCGCTGCTGTCCGAGGCGTTCAATATTACCTCACCTGTCAAGCTGCGCGTGGCCGATCACTACGTGACGCAAGGTGTGATGCCGCATGACAATGCCGATGCCGACCTGCCACGCCCCGACAGCATATTCGGCACCAGTGTCAAGCGCGTGGCAATCAACCGTGGCGGTGTCATCATGGTGGATTTCGACGAGGAGATCGGTGCCCAGGCGATGGCCTTCACGCCCACCATCAGCACCGTCAGTGGCCTCCTGAGCTGGCGCTGCACGAGTGATTCGATCGACGAGGCCGTTCTGAAGAAGCTCAAGCCCGATTGCGACTATCTGCCGGCGACACTGGAAAGCCAGCTCATGAACGCGATCGCCAACCGCAACCTCGCACGGGTGGATGCACTTCTCGGTGAAGGCGCGCAAGCCGAGGCCGTGGTCTATGGCAACACGCCCCTCATGCTGGCAGCGAAGAACGGCTACCTCGAGATCGTCGAGCGTCTGCTCGAGGCCGGTGCGCATGTGGACAATGCCGCGCTCGGTACCGAGCGCCGCACGCCCCTGATGGTGGCGATCACGAGCAACCAGCCGGAAGTGGTGAGGCTGCTGCTCAGCCGTGGGGCTTCCGTGACGCGCAAGGACTACCGTGGACTGACTGCACTCGATCACGCCGAGATCACCGATCGTCGCCTGGGCGGCCAGCGTTACACTTTGATGGTGTCGGCGCGTTTCAACCCCCGCTTCGGTGGTCGAAACGACAGCCGGCGAACACCCGCCGTGGCGGATCCCGAACGACGGGATCGTCAGCTTCGCACGCTCTACGACGAATACCGTCAGGCGGCACGCGACTGTCATGTCCAGCGGCTTGCCTCGCTGTTTCGTTCGGAGAGCGATCTCGAATCGCCGGAGATCGTGGCCGGTCAGCCGCTCGCGAGGCACATCCGCAAACCCGAGTGCGTGAGCGCGCTGACAGCGCACGTCAGTGACAAGGACAGCTATCGTGAAGCTCTGCACGCCCGTTTTTCCGACGCCGTCAACAACTGCAACGTCAAGCAGGTGGACACACTGTTGCGTGACAATCCATGGCTTGATGTCGAGCGTGAATACCGTGGCCTTGCGCATTTCGATCGTGCAGTCGTGAAGGGCTGCGCTGGCGTGGTGCGGCTGCTGGTACGGGAGAAGTCGCTCGCCAGTCATCTTGCCGATGACGTGCTGGTCATGGCCATCAAGGACGCCCCTCAGGATAACCTCGTGACACTCGTCGGCAACCTCATTGCCGCCGGTGCCAACGTCGACGGCAAGGACAGTGACGGACGCACACCGCTCGGGGTGGCCATTGCCATGGAACAACCCGTGGTGGCGAAGTACCTTCTGGACGCCGGTGCCAACGTCAATGCGAGAACGCACAACGACAGCTACCCGCTGATCGAGGCAACCAAGAAGGGCTACCACCACATCGTGGTGCAACTCGTGGCCAACCAGGCAAACCTCGATGTGCGTGATTCACTTGGCCGCACGGCACTGCTGGCCGCCGTGGCAAGCAACCGCGATCGCATTGTCGATGAACTCGTGCGTGCCGGAGCCGACACCCGCATTGCCGATCACAATGGCATCAACGCGCTGATGCTGGCGGAAACGCGCAATTCGCGTGGTATCCGCAACATTCTCATGAGTGCCATCGACGGCTAGAAGACGGCGCAGTCCTGCCGCCTATTCCAGCATTGCCGTGCCCATGTAGCTTGGGTTCAAGTAGGTGTTGTCGACGTCGACATCGCCACGGCTCGGGTGTGCCCAGCCCCATTTGGCGTCACGTCCGCCGCCGTCGTCGTCGTCGTCGATCTGGAGTTCGAGTCCGAAGGGCTTGCCGGTTTCGAGTCCGATCGAACCGAGTCTGATGCGCAGTTCGTAGACATCCTGCTGCGGGCTCGCACTGCTGCCGCTGGCAGGCCCCTGCCCGGGCCCGGTGGCGAAATCGAGTTCGAGGCCCCAGGCGGAATTCATGCCGATGATCTCACCCGAGGTGACCCCCACCTCAGGGTCCTCTGACGTTGCCAGTGGAAACAGCACCTGGTAGTCGTTGTCGTCGTAGCTTTCCGATTTGCTGTTGTCGACGTCGATGAAGAGTTCGAGGGCGTCATCCTCCCAGATACTGCCGTTTGAATCACGGTAACGAATGCCGTTGTCGTCGACGGTCACCATGATGTAGAGGTATTCACCATCATGTACCGCAGCCCAGCGGCGACCGACGGTACCATCCTCGGCGTCGGCGTTCACGTCGATCATGAGGTTGTTGATACCGAGCAGACTGCCTCCGTGATCGACCTGAACGGCCGATGCCCATTCGCCCGCAAACTGTCCCTGGGTATCGACCATGACGTTCAGGCCATCGATGAGCGGTGCATCGGCGGCCGCAATGCGTGGTATCGCCACGTCAATCGAGTCCGACATGGCGGGATCTTCCGTGTCCGGTTTGTCCGAACCGGGTGGGGCGCTCGGGTCGGTGGGTTCATTCGGATCGGGAGTCTCGCCGGGTGTTTCCGAATCACCGGGGTTGTCGCCCGGGCCCGGGGGAATCGGCGTAAAGGGGTCGGTACCCTGTTCACGTTCGTTCAGGTTGCTGATGCCGTCCTGGTCTTCGTCCAGTATGTTGGTGTCGTAGTTGCCTTCGGCAAGGCCGCCGAAGGTCTGGGACGCTCCGTCGGAGCCGACCTGTACGACCTGTTCGCGTACCGCCAGCGCAAGGTCGCGAGCTTCCGGGTTGTTACCGGCCTCGCCGGCGTCGAGGCGCTCGATCCAGACGATGCGGATGGTGTAACTCTGATCGGGAAGGACCTGGATGGTGCCGCTCCAGCCGTTTCCGTCGGCTGAACGCTGCATCGTCACGGTCTGATTGCCGTTGATGGTGACTTCGGGTCGTATTGCCGTGCGGTCGATTCTGCGGCTCTCGAGCAGGAACCTCGGAGTATTCATCGAAAGATTCCCATCTTGCCCGACCGTCATCAGGTCATCGGAATCGGACGAGCAGCTGGAAATGAAAACAGCGCCGAGAATCGCGAGACTGCGCGCGATGTTGCCGCGTTTGTCACCGTGCCACGATACGCCTGACGACGTGTTCCTTGCCATGTTCAGAACTCCCCTACGTTGATTGTCAGCGGGACGGTGTTTTCCGAGCTGGACGAGTCGCTGTCACTGGTGGCGGCAATGACGGCGCCTGTTGCCAGCACACCGAGCACGATGTGCCAGGTCTTGATGCCACTGCCGGATTTCGATTCGGGTTTCACGAGAGGATCCGGCGCGGCTTGCGAATCGTTCGGTGTGCGCGAAATGGCCGTGCGCTTGTCTTCACCGGCCGTGGAATCTGATGCCGGCAGGAGTTCGCGGATGATGGGTTCGAAGGCGTAGCCACTGACACTGCGATTCCCTTTGGCGTCGCGCGCCTGGATGTAGTATTCGAAGGCGCGCAGATCATCGATGTCGGTATCCACCTTGGCCGAGAAGTAATTGCTGCCCGCGATGGGCTGCATGGGTATGGCAGTATAGGGAACCTGCCCCTTGCGCCGGTAGTAGAGGGTGACATCCTCCAGTTCGCCCTCTTCGGTGATGGTCGCCGTGAAGACCTGCGAGCGCGCCGCTGGGGCTTCCTTGACCGCTTCGATGACGATGGCGGGTGGTTTGGCGTCTGCAACCTGCGCATTCGCGTCCATGACCGGGTGCAGCAGAAGCGTCAGTACCAGTGAAACGGCGAGTGAGCGCCAGGCTCTGGCGCATCGGGAAGGCGATGTCATGCTGTTCATGCGGCCGAGTATACGAAGTTATGGATCGTTCAAAGGTCAAAAACGCACGTGACAAGGTACGCAATAACGCAGCTTTCGTCAGGAACACAGCACAATGCACCGAGATCGGTGACACCGCGACCACCGACGAAGACCTGCCGCATTGCGTCGAACACCCACTCGCGGGTGTCGTGGTGTTGCGGGAGTTCGCTGACGAAACGTTGCTCGGTGACGCACTCGAAAGTGTTGTCATTGCCGCGCCGCCGCGGCACATGGCATTGCCACGAGGGCGGCGCATGGCGGTCGCCACGACGAGCTGCGGAGATACGGGCTGGGTGGCCGATACCCGCGGGTATCGCTACAGCGATGTCGATCCGCTGAGTGGCGATCCCTGGCCTCCGATGCCTGCCTGCTTCTCCGAACTGTCACGAAAGGCGGCGGAATTTGCCGGTTTTCAGGCGTTCGAAGCTGACACCTGCCTGGTCAACCGCTATGCACCGGGTGTCGGCATGGGCGCCCATCAGGATCGGGACGAGCGCGATTTCAGCCAACCGATCGTATCGGTTTCGCTCGGCCTGCCGGCGCGTTTCTTCGTTGTCGGTGCGGAGCGAAAAGGCCGGTCAACGCCGATCGACCTCAAATCCGGCGACGTTCTGGTGTTCGGTGGAACTGCCCGGCGTTACTATCATGGTGTGCGGCCGGTGAAGCCGGGGCAACACCCGCGCTTCGGGTGCTGTCGCTGGAATCTCACCTTTCGACGTGCCCGCTGACGAACATGCCGTATTCGATGCCATATCCCTTTCATTCCGGAACAGATCATTCATGGACAGACTCTCCTGGGCAATTGACGCAACGTCGCGGAAGGTCCGCGGGTGCCGTCGGCCCAAGGTCGTTGCGAATTCGTTGCCCACGGCTGCCGCCGGCGTTGACGGCACTCGTGCGGTCGGTGGTGCTGACGAGACTCGCGCGATCGGTGGTGCTGACGGGATTGATCCTGTCGGAAGCGGCGCTGTCGGCACCGGCGCCGGCCCGGGATGACTCGGGTGGCAAGACCGGGGTCGCCCGCGACACGCCGGGTGTTGCATCCGTCGATGGCGCTCTCTCACCCGATGCTGACTCGAGCGTACTGCCGGGGCTCGCCCCGATCGGCATGCAGCACGTTCGTGTCGGTGAAGACTATGTACTCACGTTGCGGGGGCACCTGCCCGAAGGGCTGCCGGAGGATCACCCGCCTCCCGATCTGTTGCTGCGCCACTACGCCAGAGGCATGCATCTGGCGCCGATCACCGATGGCTGGTACGAACTCGCCTGGCGACCGGAGGCCGACCAGACAGGGTATCATCGCGTTCTCGTGGTGGTCACCGATGCGCGCGACTCCTGGCTGGAGTCGCATCGCTGGATCGAATTCGAGGTAGAGGCACCCGCAACACCGCACCACGCTCCGGGTTTCGATGCTTCTGCCTGGCGCGGCTCATTGCTTGACGGGGAGGGAATGAGCCGGGGCATGCCATGGCGATCGACGCCGGCGATGACTCCCGGCATGGGTGGATTCGAGGTGGCATCGCAGCCGATGCCGATGAACGTCGGTGGCAGCGCGGAGGAATGGCAGGGTGATGAATCCCAGGCCATCGGCGAGAGTGCCATGGAGGCGGCAGACGATTCGGTAGCGGACTTGACGTCTGTCGAGAAAGCCGATCTCGTACCCGAGATGACGAAGGTCTCCACCCAGATCGTCAGTACCGGTCACGTCGTGAATTTTCGTGTATCCGCGTCGGCTGCCGACGGTACGCCAGTGACGCTGCGCATCGATCGCCTGCCCGAGCAGGCCAGCTTCGACAAGCATCGTCTCGGTGGGCGTGAATTTCACTGGCAGACCAGCGAGAATGATCAGGGCGAATTCCGGTTTCTGCTTACCGCGATCCACTCTGCCTATCCGGACCTGCAGACCGAGCAGATCGTGCGCGTCATCGTCGGCGATCCCAACCAGAAGCTGGAAATTCCAGCTTCGATGGCTGAGCCGACGGGCGTCTCCGAAGCGTTGCCCGAGGCCACTCTCGACCGGGCCGGTGATGCCGAAACCGACGCAGAGTGGGAGGTGATATCGCCCGTCAGAGGTAACGAGAGCTGACTGCCGCGCGTAACGTCGCAGCGCCGAAGCGCCTGTCGATGTTCGGCAGATGGCCGGGGCGGCAGCGTTATCCGTTCTGTTCGACCTGTTTCCTGGCTTCGTTTTCCCGCATCTCCAGAGTCACGGCGAGAGCGTTGAGGCGTTCGGCGTAGTCGCGGTAGAGGTCGAGATCGCCCTTTCTGAGCACCACGCGGTGATCGTAGTTGCCCCTGGTCAGTTCATCGACGTGTCGCGAGAAGGGGCGCAATGGTCCCATGAGCTTGTGCGTATAGGCGATGCAGACGGCGGCCAGCAGCAGGATGTAGAGCACGAACAGGGCGCCGCAGTAGCGGAAGAGGTGCACGAGCTGGATCTCGATCATCTCGCCGTAGTAGCCGCTCGCTTCGGCCTTGCCCGTGAACACGGTGATGAGATCACTGAAGGCGAAGTAGAGGAAGGTGCCGAGGAGAACGGCCACGAGCGCGGTCGAGCCGAGCATGTACATCAGCAGCTTGAACTGCAGGAAGGGTTCCCATACGGCGTTGGCCAGGCGACGTTGATCATGCGGCTTTTCGGCTGCGCCTGCGGCAGGATTCGTCAGGGCTTCGGTTTGGCTCATGGTGGACGTTGCGGGTCTGGTTGATCTATCGCCGTTATCGGACGCGATCAACGAGTCTTGAGGCCGCTGCGGGCAGTATGCGGAAAAGCTGCCCGGGGGGTGCTGCAGTTGTGCAGACTGCGTTTGGTTTTGGTGGCATCGGCGCAGCGCGGTATCATCGCAGGCACTGAATACCTTCAAACCCGCAAACCCGCAACCGCGCAACCGCGCAACCGCGCAAGATGCCACGGTGTACCTCGGAGATTCCCGGTAATGCTCTATTCCCTTGCCGACCACAGCCCGCTCGTCGCGGCCAGCAGTTACGTGGCACCGAATGCTGCCGTGATCGGTCAGGTCTGTCTGGGCGAGGAGGCCAGCGTCTGGTTCAATGCAGTGATTCGTGGCGACAACGACAGCATTTCCATCGGCGACGGCAGCAACGTCCAGGACGGGGCGGTGCTGCATGTCGATGACGGCGTGCCGATCACCATCGGCAGGCGGGTCACCATCGGCCACCAGGCCATGGTGCATGGCTGCACCATCGGCGACGGCAGCCTCATCGGCATCAACGCCGTGATACTGAACAATGCCGTGATCGGGAAGCATTGTCTGATCGGCGCCAATGCGCTCGTCACCGAAGGCATGATCATTCCCGACAACTCGATGGTGCTCGGTTCGCCGGCAAGGACCGTCAAGCCGCTGCCACCCGAAACGGCCATGCAGCTTGACCGGGCAGCGCAGAACTACATCGACAGGATTGCCCTGTACCGCGAGCAACTGACGCCGCTCGGGCAGGGGTGAGCCGGCTACGGAGGTTCCGGAGGAACACCGGAAGAGCAACCGACATGCCGGCGCCGCTCGGGCCGCGCATGCCAGGATGATCCCCGGCTGGCCCGAACGACAGCGCGCCGTTTCCCGGTGACTCAGAGTGCCAGACCGGGTTCCGCGTGGTTGGCGATCCGGGACTTGTCGATGTTGGATTCGAAACCCTTGAGGCGTTTCTGAATCGACATCAGTTCGATGATGGACTTCCAGGAATGGACCAGATACTGGAATGAACTCTCCACCTGGGTGAAGGCATTCATGATCTGCTGGAACGCTCCGAACGTGACACCTGCGGCCACGAAGGTCGGGCCCAGTGCAATGAAGGGGATGAAATTTGCCCCTTGAATGTAGGCCCAGCGAAATAGATCGAAATACAGATAGTGGAAGTAGAGTCTGAAGTAGTTCCTGCGGACTCCGCCATAGAGTGTCCTGATTTCCGGAATGTCGGCACGGTCGGCATGGTCTTCGCCGTACACCAGTTCCTTGCGGTAGGCGGCCTCGACTTTCTGGTTGTTGAATTCCAGCCCCGGCAGCCGGACGCCGACGACGGCCAGCAGCACTGTACCGAATGCCGCTGACAGCAAGGCGAGAAAGACGAGTGAGCCATCGACTGCCCCGACGATCGGCAATTCCGTGACCTGTTGCGACAGCGTGTAGAGAAGGGGCAGGAAGGCAATCAGCGTCATGACCGAGCTGATCAGCCTGGATCCGAGTTGTTCCAGGATGAAGGCGAATCGCATCGTGTCTTCCTGAATGCGCTGGGAGGCACCTTCGATGTGTCTGAGGTGCTGCCACTGACTCATGTAGTAGTCGTTCATGGCGGTTCGCCAGCGAAACACGTAGTGGGAGGTGAAGAAACTGAAGAAGGCCAGCACCATGATGTAGGGCACGAGAATGTAGGCGGCTGTCTTCAGTTCACCGTAGTACTGTCCGAGCGTTATCGATTCCGGTTCGGTCAGGGCAACCTGTATCAGATCGTAGAAATCGCCATACCAGTTGTTCAGCCAGACACTGATCTGTACCTGAAAGTAGGTGACCACGAGAATGAATGCGCTGCCCACGACACTCCACCAGTACCAGCGGCTGCGAGCGATGAAGAACCAGAACACGCAGAACAGGATCGACACCAGCACGAGGTACTGATACAGCCAGACCTTGTCGGGCGTCAGGAACGCCGGCCGCTTGCCCTCGGGTACTTCGATGATTTCCTTCATCAATCCGAAGGACTGGGTCAGCTCGTTCGCGCCGCCGTACCAGATGGTCAGCGTGACGAGGAACCAGGCGAAGGCGGAAGCGAAAAAGAGTTTCGGTCGGGGGAAAAAGGAATCAAGCATGTCGACGGCTCGTCAAGTCGTTATTTCGGAGGCTCAGGTGACAGGCCCACGGGTTCGCGGTGCGTCTCTCAGACGCGCTCCGGCTGAAAAGGTGCCCGAGAGTCTAGTTCGTCTGTCCGATGTCGGCGTCGGGTTGTACAATCACGAACATTTCCATCGACCCCGTTTCCGGCATGGCCCAATACGTCTACACCATGAATCGCGTCGGCAAGATCGTCCCGCCGAAGCGTGAAATCCTCAAGAACATTTCGCTGTCCTTCTTTCCCGGAGCCAAGATCGGTGTTCTGGGCCTGAACGGCGCCGGCAAGTCCACGCTGCTGAAGATCATGGCAGGAGTGGACACCGACATCGAGGGAGAAGCACGGCCGATGCCGAACCTCAACGTGGGTTATCTGCCGCAGGAACCCGAACTCGATGCCGAAAAGACCGTGCGCGAAGTGGTCGAGGAAGCCGTGGACGAGGTCAAGGATGCACAGGCGAAGCTCGATGCCGTGTATGCGGCCTACGCCGAGCCCGATGCCGATTTCGATGCGCTCGCCGCCGAACAGGCACGGCTCGAAGCCATCATCGAGGCAGCCGATGCGCACAACCTCGAGCATCAGATGGACATCGCCGCCGATGCGCTGCGTCTCCCGCCCTGGGAGGCGAAGGTCGCCAACCTCTCGGGCGGCGAGAAGCGCCGCGTGGCACTGTGCCGCCTGCTGCTGTCCGGCCCGGACATGCTGCTCCTCGACGAACCCACCAACCATCTCGATGCCGATTCCGTCGCCTGGCTCGAGCACTTCCTGCACGACTACAAGGGCACGGTGGTTGCGATCACCCACGATCGCTATTTCCTCGACAACGTCGCCGGCTGGATTCTCGAACTTGACCGCGGCCATGGCATTCCCTACGAGGGCAACTACTCTGGCTGGCTCGATCAGAAGGCGGCGCGCCTCGAAATGGAAGCGAAGCAGGAATCCTCTCACGCCAAGGCGATGAAATCGGAACTCGAATGGGTGCGTCAGGGGCCGCGTGGTCGGCAGGCGAAGTCCAAGGCCCGCATGCAGCGCTTCGAAGAGATGCAGAGCCAGGAATTCCAGAAGCGCGCCGAGACCAACGAAATCTACATTCCGCCCGGACCGCGCCTCGGCGACAAGGTCATCGAACTCGAGAACGTCAGCAAGTCCTATGGAGATCGCCTGCTGTTCGAGAACCTGAGTTTTCAGGTACCGAAAGGTGCCATCGTGGGCGTGATCGGGGGCAACGGTGCGGGCAAGTCCACGCTCTTCCGCATGCTCATGGGGCGCGAGCAGCCCGACTCGGGCACCATCGACATCGGCGAAACCGTGAAGATGGCCTGCGTGGACCAGAGCCGCGATGATCTCGACGGCGACAAGACCGTGTTCGAGGTGGTTTCCGGCGGCTCCGATGTCATCACCATCAACAACTACGAGGTGCCGGCACGCCAGTACGTCGGGCGTTTCAACTTCAAGGGCGGGGATCAGCAGAAACACGTCAGGGATCTCTCCGGCGGCGAGCGCGGGCGTCTGCATCTGGCGCTGACGCTCAAGGAAGGCGCCAACGTACTGCTGCTCGACGAACCCTCGAACGATCTCGACGTCGAAACGCTCAGGGCGCTCGAGGAAGCGCTGCTCGACTTTGCCGGCTGCGCCATCGTCATCTCGCACGACCGCTGGTTTCTCGATCGCGTGGCCACGCACATCCTCGCCTACGAAGACCCGTCCGAAATCAACTTCTTCGCCGGCAACTACACTGAATACGAGGCCGATCGGCGCGAGCGGCTCGGCGAGGAAGCCACGCAGCCGAAGCGGGTTCGCTACAAGAAGCTCGCAGGCTGAGTCGAGCGGGATACATCGAAAAGACGCATGCCGGAACCGCAGCCGCTTGTAACATGTGGCTCGTGGCCAACGTCGTCGATCACATTTTGGTACCAGGTGAATCCATTCATGAACAACACATTCATGCTGCTGGTTGCGGCGGTCCTCGGCAGTGCGATGGTTTCCGGCTGTACGCTGCCCGCGCAGCGCGTGGAACTGCTCGATCGCATCGGCCGCGTCGAAACCCGGGACATGGGTGCGGCCACCGTTCACCGCTACCAGGGCACCGATGATGCCCACGTGAACTCGATTCTCATCGAAACCGACAACGCGCTCGTGCTCATCGATGCGCAGCACTTCCTGTCACGATCCATGGAACTGCAGCGTTACATCGATTCGCTCGACAAGCCCCTCGATCGCATCATCATCACCCACTCGGACCCTGAGAACTACATGGGCCTGCCCGCGCTCGATGCGGACGCTCCGGTTCATGCGGCACCCGAGACGCTCGAGAACATGCAGGCGAATGCCGAATCGCTGTTGACTCGCAGGAAGCAGCAGGGACGGCCCTGGTCGCGGCAATACCCCGATGAAATCCGCTACCCCACCGAAACGCTCGAGGCTTCGTTTGTCGTCGACGGCATCGAGTACCGCACGGAGAACCTTGCCGACTCGGAAGCCCCCGACCAGATCATCATTGCGATGCCTGCGCTTCAGGCCCTGCACACGGCCGATATCCTGCAACTCGACACACACATTGTCATCGTCGACCCTGATGCCTATCTGGCCGCGATCGATCGTATCGATGCGCTGATCGACGAAGGCAACTATCGCTATCTGCTCACCGGACGTGACGAAATCCTCGATGCCGCTGCGATCGAGTCGGTGCGCGTCTACGTGGAAGAAGCACGCGATATCCTCGCCGAGGATCCGAGTCCCGAAAAGTATCGCGCCCGGATCGAAGCGGCTTTCCCGAGCTACGGTGAAATGGGTGAAGTGCTCGACGCGATGATTCTGGCAGGGGCCTTCGACTGACGCAAGGCTGCCACTCCGTGCCTGCCGCAGTTCGTTGCCGCAGGCTTCCGGCTGGCGTTCAGGGGGTCAGATCTCGATCTGCATCCCGTCGAATCCCATTTCGAAGTCACAGTCCGCGGCGTTGTCGAGCAGCGTCTGCCCCATGTGCACCAGCACCACACGTCGCGCACCGACCGATGGCAGCTTGCGTTCGAGCGTGGCAAGGTCGAGGTGGGTGGGTACCGGAGTGCGATAGCCACAGCACTCACTGAGCAGCAGATCGGCGTTCCGGCCGATGGCGATGATGTTGTCGTTCCACTCGGTGTCGCCCGTGAACGCGAGTGTTCTGTCATCGGCTGCGATGCGATAGCCAAGACAGGTGCCCCCCGGTGCACTGTGTACCATGCGTTCGGCGCGACAGCTCAGGCCATCGAGTTCGAGCGTTTCGCCCGGCGAGATTTCCCTGCAGTCGATCCGGAAGCCGATCAGATCGAAGACATCCTTGCCGAAACTCAGATCAAGGAGCGCGGCAAGACGCGCTTCGAGGCCTTCCGGGCCGACGATGCGGAGCGTTCGGCTGCGCTTGCCGATGAAATGTGCATCGAGAATCAGGAACGGCAGTCCGAAGAAGTGGTCGGCATGGAAATGCGTGATGAAGATCGTGTCGATCCTGTCGCGCTCGATGTCTGCCGCGCGCAGTGCCGTCAGTGAGGTCGCCCCGCAGTCGAGCAGAAACCGCTGTCGGCTGGTGACAACGTGCAGACAGGTATTGAAGCGCCGGCCGCTGGCGAAGGCATCGCCGCAACCGACAAGAGTGATGTTCATGGTCGTCCTTGTGGGCGCAAGCCCCTTGCAGGTTCCAACTGCACATCATCCCATACTACCGCTCGCCAGCCCGGTAGAATGTACCAATGTGTACCTGTACCGCTGATGTGCGTGCTACTGATGCGTATGCCGGCGGAGGGCTTCCGTATCGACGAGTCACTCGACAGTGGTTCGCTGACGGACCGATGACAGGCCCCGGCGACGCCGCCGGGGCCCTGGTCGGGCGGGGGCATGGCGGATTACCGAAGGAGCCAGTCTATGCAACGACAATTCGACTACATCGTGATCGGTTCGGGGTCGGCAGGTGCCATCGTCGCCAGCCGTCTCTCGGAAGACCCTGCCGTGTCGGTGGCACTGCTCGAAGCGGGCGGTTCCGACAGGAGCATCTTCGTCGCCATGCCCACGGCGCTCTCGATTCCGATGAACATGCCGCGCTTCAACTGGGGCTATGCGGCAGAGCCTGATCCGGGGCTCGACGGACGCGCACTCGATTGCCCACGCGGCAAGGTGCTTGGTGGTTCGTCCTCGATCAACGGCATGGCCTTCGTGCGCGGTCACCCGCTCGACATCGAAGCCTGGGAGACGCTCGGCGCTGCAGGCTGGAACTACCGTAACTGCCTTCCGTACTACAAGCGTCTCGAAACATGGATTCACGGCGAGAGTCGTTACCGTGGCGGTGATGGTCCGGTGGGCGTCGGGGTCGGCAATGACATGGCACTCAACCCGCTCTACCGCGCCTTCATCGAGGCAGGCAAGCAGGCCGGTTACCCCTTCACGGAAGACTACAACGGATACCAGCAGGAAGGCTTCGGCCAGAAGCACATGAACGTTGCCGATGGCAAGCGCCAGTCGACGGCGCGATGCTACCTGCGTCCGGCACAGGGCAGAGGCAACCTCACGATTCTTTCTGACGCGACGGTCGAATGCATCGAGTTCGACGCGGGTACGGCGCGCACGGTGGTGTATCACTCGGGCGGGCAACGCAGGACGCTGCAGGCCAACGCCGAGATCATCCTTTCGGCAGGGTCGATCGGTTCGCCCTCGATCCTGCAACGCTCGGGCATCGGCCCGGCAGCAACTCTCGAGGCGGCCGGCGTGAAGCCCTTGCGGGATCTTCCCGGCGTCGGCGCCAACCTCAAGGATCATCTCGAGGTTTATTTCCAGTATGAATGTACCCAGCCGGTGTCGCTCAATCGGCAGCTTGCCTGGTGGCGCAAGGGGTTGATCGGCGCCAACTGGCTTCTCGGCAGACAAGGCCTCGGCAGTACCAACCACTTCGAGTCCTGCGGTTTCATCCGTTCGCGTGCGGGGCTCGAGTCGCCCGACATCCAGTATCACTTCCTGCCGGCCGCGATGCGTTACGACGGCCGTGCCGCCTTCGACGGCGATGGCTACCAGGTGCATGTCGGGCCGAACAAGCCGAAGAGCCACGGGCAGTTGTCGATTCGCTCGGCAGACTGGCGCGAAGCACCGCGTATCGTCTTCAATTACCTTTCGCACGAGCAGGACATCGAGGACTGGCGCAGCACCATTCGCCTCACCCGCGAGGTGCTGATGCAGGATGCCCTCAAGCCGTTCCGCGGCCGCGAAATCCAGCCCGGCAATGACGTCGACAGCGACGAGACCATCGACGCCTGGGTACGGCAGAATGTCGAAAGCGCCTATCACCCCTCGTGCACGGTGAAGATCGGTGCCGATGACGATCCGATGGCGGTGCTCGACAGCCACTGCCGAGTGAGGGAGGTCGATGGTCTCAGGGTCGTCGACTCCTCGGTGTTTCCCGACATCACCAACGGCAATCTCAACGCCCCCACCATGATGGTGGCCGAGCGCGCCAGCGATCTGATCCGGGGGCAGGCCCTGCCGGCCGAGGAAGTCCCCATCTGGGTGGCGAAGGACTGGACCGCGCAACAGCGAACCACCGAAGGCGAAGAGCGGATCCTGTAGACGCGCCGATTCCCACGAGTTTCCGGGCCACCACGAGTTTCCCGAATTCTGCGAATCCCGGGAGCCGACGAGTGAGCCCCGGAAACGGGTTCTCAGTCAGTATTCAGGACTCACTGTGTGGATGGATCGACAGCATCCCATTCTCCGTCTCAAGGATCGAGGATGTTCGCCGCAGACTTTCCGTATCGCTGTATTTCGGGAAAAGCTCTGCGCATGAATCATTGGATCGGTAAGGCAGACTGGAAAGGGGGGCTCATCTGGCTTGTTCTTGCCATTGTGGCAACGCTGTCATTCCAGAAAGTGTCGAAGCAACTGGCCGACGGACACCTCGAGAGTCTTGCCGAACAGACGGCCAGCGACTACGCCGCCATGCTCGGTCAGTCCGTCAGCGGTCTTCACGGCGTGCTCGAAACGGGCGAAATGGATGCCTGGTCGCTGGCGCAGTTGCGCAATCTCGGCAAGATCGGTTCGGTGTTCCGGTTCCGCCTCTTTGACAAGAATGGCGCTCTGTTGCTGGTTTCCGACAAGCTCGATCAGCCTGATCACGGTGCTGGTGGGGAACTGCTCGGACACGGGCCCGATGGCGAACTGGACGAAGACATTGCCGATCTGCTGGTCACGGGTGAGCCAGTGGTGCGACTGTGTGATGGAGAGCATACTGCAGATACGTCCGGGTTCTACACCGAAGCATTCGTGCCGGTGAGAAAAGACGGCAAGATCATCGGTGTGGTGGAAGTCCATGTGAATCAGACGCCGATCAAGTCGGCCGTGATGAGTCTTTTCGCCAGGTTGAGCCTGCTGGTGGCAGGCGTACTCGGTGTACTTTTCGCCATTGCGGCGTTTCAGTTCCTCCGGCGCATGCGCGAACGCGCCGTTCACGAACGTCGCTTCCGGTATCTTGCCCAGCACGATCAGCTCAGTGGCGCCCTCAATCGCAGCAGCTTTACCGATGCCCTGCGGCGCGCCGAAGCACGCGCGAAGGAGAGCGGCGAGCGGTTTGCGCTGCTCTATCTCGATCTTGACGAGTTCAAGTACATCAATGACACGCACGGTCACCGCATCGGTGATGTCGTGATTGCGAGCGTTGCCGAGCGGCTTGCCGATGTGCTGCGTCACGGTGATGTGCTGGCCCGGCTTGGCGGTGACGAGTTCGCGATCCTTCAGCACACGGTGCGTGACTCGGAAGATGTCAAGGTGCTCGCCGCGCGAGTACTTGCGGCCATCGGCAGACCGCACCGTGTCGAGAACATCGAGTTCGAGTGCCGTTGCAGTGTCGGTGCCGCGATATTCGGTGTCGATGCCGTTGACTGCGAGGCACTGCTCAATCAGGCCGATCTCGCGCTCTATCGTGCCAAGGAACACGGTCGAGGAGGCTTCAGTTTCTACGACGAAAACCTCGACCAGCTTCTGCGGCGGCGGCGTGAACTCACGAGCGATCTGCGTCAGGCCATCGAGGACGAAACACTCACGCTTGCCTATCAGAAACTGTTCGCGGCCGATGGCAGCACCGCCGTGGGCTACGAGGCGCTGCTGCGATGGCAGCATCCGGTGCACGGGCCGATCGGCCCGGAGCAGTTCATCGCGATTGCCGAGGAGGCGGGGTTCATCGCTCGACTCGGTGAATGGGTACTCAATCGTGCCTGCAATGATGCTGTCACCTGGCCTCGTGATCTCAGCGTAGCGGTCAATCTTTCACCGGCACAGTTCGAGCGTGGCGATATCGTGGTCTCGGTGATCAACGCGCTCGAGCGAAGCGGGCTTGAACCCGAACGCCTTGAACTCGAGATTACCGAGTCGCTGCTGATGCAGAACACCGATGACGTCATCCGTTCGCTCGAAGCATTGAACAACCTCGGCGTGCGCATCTCCATGGATGATTTCGGCACCGGACACTCGAGTCTTGCCTACCTGTGGCAGTTTCCGTTCCACAAGCTCAAGATCGACCGTTCCTTCACGAAGGCACTCGAGGATGACGCACGCGTCAGCGAGATCGTCAGGTCGATCGTGAGTCTTGCACACTCGCTGCATATTCGCGTCAATGCCGAAGGGGTGGAAACGGCAACGCAACTGGCCGCGCTGCAGGCGCACGGCTGTGATGAATTTCAGGGTTTTCTGCTGGCGAAGCCTGCGGCACTCGACATGCTCGACATGAGTGAACTCGAAAGCACTGATACCACAGCTACCACAGGAGCGCGTCGAAACGATGCCGGTGGTGCCGGCGAGGATGATCTCGATCAGGCTGCCTGAATCAGCCCATTGACCTTGCGCTTGCCGAAGCACGAACGCGCCGGCATACAAGGAAACCTGCCATGACATCGGCGAGCAGACCCTGCGTGGTTACGTCATCCTGGCGGCAAGGCCAGCTTCGCGTCGCAGTCGTACCGGGGCGATTGTCACTGCTTGGTGAAACCAGCGGTGTTCGAAACGTTCGGCATGAGCCATCTCTCGAGAGTGCCAGGCTGCCGCCAGCGCACAGCCCCACATGCAAAAGCGCCCGACACAAGTGCCGGGCGCCTCGTTTTGGTGTGTTCTGGCTCGCGCTGGCTTACTGCTTGACGATTTCGAGCAGTTCGACGTCGAAGATGAGGGTTTCGCCCGGGCCGATGGCCTGACCGGCACCGCGATCGCCGTAGGCGAGATCGGCCGGAATCACGAAGCGGTACTTGCTGCCGACGGGCATGAGCTGAAGCCCCTCGGTCCAGCCGGGGATGACACCCTTGAGCGGGAACTGTGCCGGCTCGCCACGTTCGATCGAGGAATCGAATACGGTGCCGTCGATGAGCTTGCCTTCGTAGTGCACCTTGACGGTGTCTTCGCTCGTGGGCTTGTCGCCTTCGGCGTCGGAGAGGACTTCGTACTGCAGACCGCTGTCGGTGACCTGAACACCTTCGCGGGCAGCGTTTTCCGCGAGGAAGGCGTCGCCCGTGGCCTTGGCTTCCGCCGCGGCTGCTTCGGTCTGGGCAATCTGGTATTGCTCCATGGTCTGCTGAGCTTCCATCATCGACATTTCGGTCTCGCCACCCTGATGCTGGGTTTCGAGGGCCTTGGCCAGACGTGCGTAGTCAAGTTCTTCGAAGTTGGCCACGCTCTCGCCGATGAGCATGCCGAGGGCATAGCTCAGCGTGCTGGTATCGATGTCCGCGCTTTCGACAGCGGGAGCTTCGGTAGCGTCGGCTTCAGTGCCGGAAGCTTCAGTACCAGAAGCTTCAGTGCCAGCAGTTCCGGTTGTGGCTGTATCAGCAGCCGTGTCCTGGGCGTGAAGCACGGGAACGGCAGCAAGCGACAGGGTGGCCGTCAGCGCAGAGGCCAGAAGGGTGGGTTTGATCACGATAATTCCTTGCGGGTTGTGGGTAAAGTCTGTGCGACGCAGCTACAGCGCGGCACTATGTCACAGATCACCCTGTCGTGCTTCGATCTCGAAACGGGCCTTGTTCAACATGGGCCTTTCGTCAGAGCGCTGCAGATGTGCCGCATAAAGCGATCGCTGATGCTCTGACAGTTTACGGGCAATTCGGTTCGCGAGATGCGGTGGGTAGCTTGCGATCACGTCACGTTCGTGCCCTTCACAATTGTTCGTGACGCGCAGTCCATGTATCGCAAGGGTGGCGCCGGGATTGCCTGATGGCGGCGGTACCTGGCCGGTACCGTGGCTGATGCTGCGGCTGATGCAACGGTGCCAGCGTTGCAGTGCGAGTTCGCGTTCGGTTTCCCGTGCTGCCGTGTCATCGGTGAATACGCCGCAACCATTCATTGCGAGCAATGCAAGCAGCGCGAGAAGTGGCAAGGGTTGACCGGTGGCAAGGCGGAGGTCTGGATACACGACATCGAATCCCGATTCGGGGTGCCGATGCGGTTGCCGGCGACCCTCGTCTCACGTCGATCGGCCGCCGGCAACATTACCTGAGGGCAGGGTTCTCGTTTCACCCGGTCTGGGGATACACGCCCGTTTTCTGTTGCCTCCGGAGCCAGAACACGCTGGCAAGTGCGATCACGAGAAAAGGCAGCACCCCCATGTTCACGGTGCGCCAGCCGAACACATGATGCACGGTGCCGGCCGAGAGCGCCGTGAGGGACACCAACGAGAACACCATGAGGTCGTTGGCGGCCTGAGCGCGCGACTTTTCTTCCTCCCGGTATGCCTCGGTCATGAGTGTGGTGCCACCGACGTAGAGGAAGTTCCAGCACACCCCGAGAAGGACCAGCGCCAGCGTGAAGTGCGCGAGCGTCTTGCCATGCAGATTCACGAGCACGGTCAGGATGCCGAGCAGGGCGCCTGTGCCGAGCACCGGCACCATGCCGAAACGGCGGATCAGGTGCCCGGTAACGAAGGACGGTGCGAACATGGCGAACACGTGCCACTGGATGACGAAGGCCGTCGCGTGAAAATCGAAGGCATGCAGGCGCATCGCCAGCGGCGTGGATGCCATGACGAAGTTCATGGTGGCGTAGCCGAGCATCTGGCAGGTCACTGCGATGACAAACACCGGCTGCGCAACGATGTCGAGGATCGGTCGCCCCTTGTCGCTGCCGGCCCGCTTCGGTGGTGGCGGTGGCAGGTCGGCGAAGGCAATGAGTACCATGGTGGTGAGATAGACAGCGACGAGTACGGCGAAGGGGCCGGCGAAAGGCTGCGACTCGAACAGGCTGCTGGCAAGACGAGCGAGGTTCGGGCCGATGAAGGCGGCAATGACGCCACCGGCCATGACCATCGAAATGGCCACGCTCTTCCTTGCGGGTGGCACGATCTCCGCTGCCGTGAAGCGGTAGTAGTTGGCGAAGGCCGTGAACAGGCCGAAACAACAGCTCGCCAGCGCGAACAGCGACAGGCTCTGCTGCTGCAGGGCGTGGAGTGCGAGCAGCGAGCCCGCAACACCGATGCAGCCCGCAAACAGGAATCCGGCCTTGCGGCCGAAGCGTCCCATGGCCAGCGAAGCCGGCACGCTGCCGACGAGAACGCTCAGGAACTGCAGGGCCATCGGCAGTGTCGCAAGGCGTTTGTCCTCGGCAAGCGCGTAGCCGATGAGTGCCGACATCGTGATCAGCAGCGACGCACAGGTGTAGAGCAGTGCGTTGCAGAGCGAAAGCAGATAGATCGTGCGTGGCAAGCCGGGGGACATGCCTGTATCCGAGGGCGGCGCGTTCATCGACCTTGTCCGCGAGCCTTCGCCGACTTTCTCGCCGCGCGCCGTGCATCGCGACGCCGGGCGCGCTTCGCTTCGCGTTCGGCCAAGCGCCTTTCCGTTGCGGCGAGTTCCCGATCGCGCATCGCGGGTGTTTCGAGCGTCATGCCGCCCAGGGTGCCCGAACGGAATTCCTGAAGCAGCAGGCGGCCGGCACGGTCGAAGTCGACGAGGCCGCCGCTGCCGAGGCAACCACGCTCTCGTCCGATGAATTCCAGCGCAGCGACGCTGTCGTCGATCGGCAGGGTGTCGCCGTAGCGGGCTCTGAGCCTTTCGGCATAGGTCGCGGTGAGATAGTCGAGCAACCAGGTCGCCACCTCGGCACTGTCCATGGCCGTGTCGCGGATGGCACCGGTGGCGGCGAGGCGATACCCACTGGCCTCGTTATCGACGCTGGGCCAGAGCATTCCGGGGGTGTCGCGCAGGCGCCAGCGCTCGTTCAGGGAAACGTCCTGCTGGCGTCTGGTGATGGCGGGCTCGTTTCCCGTGGCGGCGATGCTGCGTCCCGTCAGGGTATTGATGAGGGTGGACTTGCCGACGTTGGGTATGCCCGTCACCAGTACCAGCCAGGGCCGCACGCGCGAGCGTGATGCAGCGGGTACCAGCGCCTGCAGACGCGCCGGTATCTCACGCGTGCCGTCACGGTCGCTTGCGACGATGGCGATGGCATCCGTGTCGTCGGTCTTCGAGAGTTCATCGAGCCAGACAGCGGTTGCCCGTTCGTCGGCGAGATCGCGGCGCGTCAGCACGTTCAGCACCGGCAGCTCTCGCGCAAGGTTTTCGAGCATCGGGTTGTGACTGCTGAAGGGAATGCGCGCATCGCGGATCATCAGCAGCGCGTCGGCATCGGGCAGCGATCCGGCCAGCTCCTTGCGGGCCTTGTGCATGTGCCCCGGGAACCACTGAATGGCCATGGTCTTGCGTCTCTTTCAGTCGGGCAGGCGGATGTGGTCGCGCTCGATGACGATGCGCCGCGACTTGTACAGGGAAGAAAGTGCCCGCTTGAAGGCCTTCTTGCTGGTGCCGAAGGCCTCGCGTATGGCCTCCGGCGGCGAGCCATCGCTGAGGTCGAGCCGGCCACCGTGTTCGGTGAGGCGTTCGAGGACCTGCCGTTCGAGCTGATCGGTGAGTTCGCGCGAGCGTGGTTGCAGGCTCAGATCGATGCGGCCGTCCTCGCGAATGCGCTTGACGTAACCCGGCACCCGCTGACCCACGCGCAGGGTTCGGAATACTTCGTCCTTGTAGAGGAGGCCGATGGCCCGGTTGTCGATCACGGCCTTGAAGCCGAGGTCGGTGCGCTGAAAGACCAGCAGCGAAACCTTGTCCCAGGGCTGAAAACCCGCCGGACGGTCGTCAAGGTGATGATCGATCCGGCTCGAGGCGGCGAGGCGACCGCTGTTGTCACGGTACACGAGCACGGTTTCGTACTGGCCGATCTCGCGTGGGCGGCGCTGTTCGGCCCAGGGCATGAACAGGTCTTCGGGGAGTCCCTGATCGAGCCAGACACCGTTGTCGTTGATGTCGACCACGCGCAGCGAGCCACATTCGCCGGGTTGCAGCAGGGGCAAGGCGGCCGCTTCGGTGTCGGTATTGTTCTGCGTGTCGCTATTGGTCTTCATCCTGACGTAGAGTGTAGCGTCATGACACCCCGTATCGTGCTCGCACCGATGGAAGGCGTGATCGACGCCGCCATGCGCCGGCGTCTGACCGCCATCGGCGGCTACTGCCGCGCCGTGACCGAGTTCGTGCGCGTCACCGATGTGCGCTTGCCCGAACGTGTGTTCCTGAGGCTCTGCCCCGAACTCGAGGCGGCCGGGCTGACGCCTTCCGGCGTGCCGGTGTACGTGCAGCTGCTTGGCAGTGACCCTGCTGCCATGGCCGCCAACGCACGCCGTGTCGTGGACATGGGCGCTCCCGGTGTCGACCTGAATTTCGGCTGTCCGGTGAAGACGGTCAACAACAGCATGGGTGGCTCCATTCTCCTGCGGAAACCCGAACGAGTACGCGAGTTGGTCGATGCGGTGGTGCAGGTGGTCGCCGGAGATGCGCCGGTGACCGTGAAGATTCGTCTCGGCCATGAAAGCCCGGCGTTGTTCGAATCGGTGGTGGCGGGGGTGCGCGCTGCCGGTGCCGACGAACTTGCCATCCATGCGCGCACGCGCGCCGATGGTTACCGGCCACCGGCGCACTGGCACCTGGTCGCGTGCGTCATGAGCGAGCCCTTCCTTGACACTACCTTCATCAACGGTGAGATCTGGACACCCGAAGACGCCACCCGCGCACTCGCGAGCAGTGGTTGTCGGCATCTCATGCTCGGTCGTGGTGCACTGGCAGCACCGGATCTTGCGCTGCGCGTCCATGCTGGCGGCGCCTTGCCGGCGATGCAGTGGGAGGCCGTGAAACGGCATGTTCGCGAGCAGTTTCATCAGAGTGACAGCGGTAGCCCGCGTCATGTCGGCAACCGCACCAAGCAGTGGCTTGCCTACCTCAAGCGTCACTACCCCGAAGCCGCCGAACTCTTCTCGCGCATCCGCACCCTGCATGACATCGCTTCGATCGATGCGGCTTTCGATGTTCCCGCCGGTGTTTCCTCCGATGCCCCCGCGGCCAGGGCGGCTGATGCGGACCTGAACGCTCCCACAAATGTTACCCGGAATGTCGCTCAGGGCATGCAGCCGAGTGCGGCGTCGTAGTCCTGTGCCCGCTCCGGGCCGTTGCGCGAGACCCGGCGCAGGTTGTTCGCGAATCTGCCGAGCCAGGTGCCGAAAGCGGTGCGCTGCTCGCTGTCGAAACTCTCGAACAGCTTGTGCAGGGTGGTTTCCCAGAGTTCGCGATTGGTCTGCCATTCATCGGGGTACTGTCGTTCGAGCATGCCCCAGAGACTTGCCATCTGGCGATCGAGCGCCGCAGTGTTCTCCGCCGTGACGGGCGCAGCGGCGAGGCGAAACATTCGGCTCAGCCAGACTTCATAGAGGGCGTAGTACTTGAGTGTCAGTGCGTTCTGGTTGCGGAACATTTCCCGAAGCATCTCGAGTTGGTCGGGTCGGAGTTCGAGATCGATGCGCCGGCTCCAGGTGTTCATCCGCGCGACGCGACGCGCGACGCGATCCTCGGGTGTCTCGTTGCGGTAGCGGTTACGCGAACGTTGCAGGCGTCGTTCGAGGCGAGCGCGAATGTCCGCGAGTTGGGCCTGGTCGAGGCTCTGGAATACCGGTGTCGAGAAATTCGCCGGGTAGCAAGCGCGCACGTTCTGACTGAAGGTATCGAGCGTGTCGAACCAGCGCTGCACCAGAGTGTCGCTGACGGTGTCGTCGACAAGGTGTGCACCGACCTCATCGGCAAGCGCGGCGTAACGCGGCAGTTCGGCTTCGCGATGCCAGTTGTGGAAGGCGAGCACGCGTGCATCGAGCATCGTGATCTGTTCATCGTCGAAACGGGTAAGCTTGTGGAACGCCTTGCGCATCTGATTGTCGATGCGGTTGTAGAGCGTACCGACGACGAACCTGTTGTTGAGGCAGGCGCCCACGAGCATCGAAACACAGAGAATCAGAAGCAATGGAAGGAGACGTTTCAACGGCGTGGCACTCCGTCGTGAAGCAGTGGGTCGAGAGCGCGAAATGACATGGCCCGGGCAGGAAGGCTGACCGGTGGCTTCGACAGGGCCGAGCATATCATCGTCGCAGGAGGCGGCAATGTACCTGCGGTACACTTCGGCGCAACAGTCACCAGCATGGATCAGAAGCATGAACCCTTCGACACGCTCCCTGAGCGCGTTTCTCAGCGGAATCCTGGCCAGCGCCTCGATGTTCCGGGCCGGTGCAGCCGCGCTTGCTCTCGCCGTCGTGGTCTCTGCCTGCTCGGTCAATCCGGTCACCGGTGATCGGGAAGTCGTGCTGGTCTCGGAAGACTGGGAACTCGACGTCGGCAAGACACAGTACCTGCCGCTGCGTCAGGCACAGGGTGGTGACTACGTGGTCGATCCGCAGGTGCAGGCCTACGTCAATGAGGTCGGTCAGCGAATCGCGGCAAAGAGTGATCGCAAGCTGCCCTACGAGTTCCACGTCATCAACGATTCGACGCCCAACGCCTGGGCCTTGCCGGGGGGCAAGATCAGCATCAACCGTGGCCTCCTCACCGAACTCAAGGATGAGTCCGAACTGGCTGCGGTACTCGGTCACGAAATCGTGCACGCAGCGGCCCGGCACGGCGCCCAGGGCCAGACGCGCGGACTCGGACTGCAGCTCGGTGTCATTACCGCTTCCGTGATCGGTGCACGTGAGGGTTACGGGCAGGAGGCACAACTCGTCTCCTCGGTGGGCGCGCAACTGATCAACAGCCGCTACGGGCGCGGGGCCGAACTCGAGGCTGATCGTTACGGAATGGAATACATGGCGCGCTCGGGCTATGACCCGGAGGGCGCGGTGGATCTGCAGCGGACCTTCGTCGAACTGTCCGAAGGACGCTCGAATGATGCCTTTTCGAAGCTCTTTGCTTCGCACCCGCCGTCGGAAGAACGGGTGCGCAAGAACATCGAAACGGCAGCGGCTCTTCCGCATACGGGCAACCGTGGCGCCGACCGTTATCTCAAGAACATCGGCACGCTTCGCAAGACCGAGAAGGCCTACGAACTCTACGAACAGGCGCAGGCCGCGCTGGCGAAGAACAACAAGAGCGGAGCCGAGAAACTCGTGCGCCAGGCGATTCGCATCGAGCCGCGCGAAGGGCATTTTCATTCGCTGCTGGGTGACATCACACGTACGGAAGGCAACACGCGCGCCGCGCGCGCGCATTACGACAAGGCCATCAGCCTGAATCCGCAGTTCTACTACTACTACCTGCAGCGCGGCAAGATCAACGAAGCCGAGGGTAATCAGGCGGCAGCGCTTGCCGATTATCAGCGCAGCATGAAACTCCTGCCCACGGGAGAAGCGCAGCTCGCACTCGGGCGGTTCGCCGAGCGACAGGGCAACCGGCAGGCGGCAGGTGAATACTACGCGCGCGCCGCACAGGCGGGAGGACAGGTCGGCAACGATGCCAGGGCGGGGTTGGCGCGTCTTCAGCCGGCCGCACAGACCAACACACGACTGCTCGTGCACCAGGGGCTGACGCCCGGTGGAGTGCTGGCGATAGAATTCATCAATCAGACCTCACGACCGCTTTCCAACATCGAACTTGGCATCCGTCGTACACCGGGTGCCGAGCAGCAGGTGCGGCGCGTGCAGGGGGTACTGCAACCGGGTGAGCGTCGCGTGATCCAGACCGGCCAGCGCATGAACCGCGCCGAGGCCGCCCGCATGCAGATTCAGGTTCTGCGAGCCGATGCGCTGTAGATTCAGGGTTGGAACGATAGACTGTCGAGCATGAAACACGCACACAAACCATCGGAAAGCTGCATCAGCGGCTACCGTCGGATCGCCGCCGCGATCGGCGCCAGCCTATGCCTGTCTTGCGGCAGCGCGCAGGCACAGGAAGAAGAGCCGAACCTCACCGACATCGTTGCCAACGAGCTCGCCTGCGAACTCATTGACAATTTCTACGCCGATGTAAGGATCGAGCCGCTGTATCGACAAGGTGAAAACGGTTGTGAAGCGGTGATTCCCACGCAATCGGGCACCTATTTCAGTGATGCGGCCTGTACTGCCAGCGTGTCCTTCCGCACAACCGAGGTCAGTGACCACTGTGGCGAGCTTCTCGACCCCTCGGGCCTCGGTGAAGGTGACGGTATCGACACGGCGGAACTGCCGTGGACGCTTTCGCCCGGCTCGAAACTCGACATCGGCGCACGCTGGCTTGATGGTGTGGTGCAGCCTTATCTTCGACGCCTGATCTACCGTGAGGTGGAGACGGGCGGTGGTACCTGCTCGCTCGAGATGCGCGTGTACTCGAAGCACCCCGGCATCACCGGTCAGCGCTCGATGATTGCCTTTCACGGCGGTAGCTGGACGAGCCGTGGTTTCGGTTTCTTCGGGCTGGAGATGACGATTCCGCATTTCGTCGAACAGGGTTTCGTCGTGTATGCGCCGTTCTATCGGCTGCTGGATGAACGGGAAGGCAGCGCGGCCTGTCACAACGCGACGATCGAGGAAATCGTCAGTGATGCCGAAGCGGCGCTTGCATGGGTGGAAGCCAATGCGGCCGATTACGGCAGCAGCGGTGCACCCATCGTTTTCGGGCAGTCGGCCGGCGGGCAGCTTGCGGCCAGCCTGGTGGTGCGCGAGACCGATCGTGTCGCTGGCGGTGTCCTCTACTACGCACCATCGGATTTCCGCGACTTCGGTGCGCGTGCCATTGCCGGGCTCTACCGGAACGAGCAGGGGCTCGACATTCTCGAGCGCGTCACGGGTTCGGCGATCGACAGTCTGAACCTCGATGCCAGCCCCATACCCGAAAACAGTTATCCTGAGGCCGTCGCCAGCAACGGTGCGAGCATCGCGCCCGTGTTCATGTTGCATGGCATGGCGGATGATCTCGTCGAGCCGCGTCAGTCGGTGCGGCTCTGTCAGGCGATCGCGGGCGAGTCACTCATGGCGCTCGAGGAGTCGCCCGAGGTCACGGGGCCCGGCGAATCACGACGCTGTGGCGACAATTCCGAACTGCATCTCTCGACACAGGGGCAGCACGCCATGGATTTCTGCCTGGTGAGCGTGCTCGTCCAGAACGATCTGTGTCTCTCGGGTGACGAGTTCAATCGTGCATGGATCGCCGAGCGCATTGGTGATTCGGCGCGATGGGCCGCGGCCACTGCCGATGCGGCGGCCGGTGGCTCGGCAGCAGGTTCCGGTGATGGCAACGCGAATGCCGGCGACAGTGCCACGAGCGAGGGAGATGATTCGTCCGGAGGTGGATCATCCGGAGGCGCTGTTTCGTGGCTGCTGTGGTTGCTGGTGTCGGGTACCGCGATACGGGCTCAAGCCGGATGGTTCCGGACACGAAAGCTTCGAGCATGAAAGCTTCGAGCATGAAAGCTTCGAGCATGAAAGCCGATCACTACCAACCCCCGCGTTCCAGCCATCGATCCACCTGATCGATACGGTCGCTGCCCCAGAACATCTCGCCGTCGACAAAGATGGTGGGCGTGCCGAACACGCCTTTTTCGATGGCCGCTGCGACGTCACTCCTGAGCCTGTCCTTGACCACCCGGTCACTCATGCCGGCCATCATGAGGTCGGCATCGAGCCCGAGAGCGTTCGCCACGGTGGCGAGGACTTCCGGACTCGAGATGTCCCGGTTCTCGGCGTAACAGGCGGCAAACACTGCATGGATGAAGTCGGCGGTTCGTGCACGCAGGGCATCATCGTCGTTGTCACGCAGCCAGATCGTCGCGCGTGAAGCAGCGACGGAGGAGATCGGGAAGATGTCCGGCCAGATGAATGGCGTGCCGTGCTCACGCGCCGCACGCATCAGGTCGTGTTTCGTGTAGGGGCCCTTGAGCGGCGTATCGATCAGTGGCGCGCCACCCGTGACCTTGAACACGGCACCGAGCAGTATCGGTTGCCAGTGTACCCGCCGTCCGTGCCGTGCAGCCACGGCTTCGATGCGTCGGCTGCCGATATAGGCAAAGGGGGAGGAGAAATCGAACACATAGTCGACGCTGGCGGGCTGGCTCATCGGCGCTTCTTCGTTGCAGGGAAATCAGTGCCGGTTACCTCGGGATCGAAACCCGAGAGCACGGCAGGAGTACGACATGGTAAGGAGTACGACACGGCAGGGGCATGACACAGGAGGGGTGCGACACGGGTACGGCATGGAACGACACGGCATGGCACGACGCGGCATGGCACGACGCGGAGATGTGATCAGCGCGGGCGCTCGAGAGCAACTGCCGTTGCCTCGCCACCACCGATGCAGAGTGCAGCAATGCCGAGTTCCTCGTCGCGTTGCTCCATGGCGTTCAGGAGCGTCACGATGATACGTGCCCCCGATGCGCCGATCGGGTGACCGAGTGCGCAGGCACCTCCGTTGACGTTCACGCGCGCGGCATCGAGCCTGAGTTCCTCGATCGCGGCCATCGTGACCACGGCGAAGGCTTCGCTGATCTCGTACAGACCGATCTCGTCTGCCCGTATCCCGAGCCGGGTCAGCAGTTTCTCGATGACGCGTATCGGTGCCGTGGAGAACCAGGCGGGTTCCTGGGCGTACGAGCTGTGTGCGAGGATGCGCGCGCGTGGCGTGAGGCCTCGCAGCATCGCCTCGCTCTCGCGCATGAGCACGAGGGCGGCCGCGCCATCGGAAATCGAACTCGAGTTGGCGGCGGTCACGGTGCCATCGGCGGCGAAGGCGGGCTTGAGGGAGGGGATCTTCTCGAACTTTGCCTTCAGCGGTTGTTCGTCGGCGACGATGGTCGTGTCGCCGGTGCGTGACGTCAGCGTGATGGGGGCGATTTCGGCGTCGAAGCGTCCTGTCGCCGCGGCGTCTCTGGCGCGCTCGAGCGAGCGGATGGCAAAGGCATCCTGGGCTCCACGCGTGAAGCCGTAGTGCGTTGCGGTCTGTTCGGCAAACCAGCCCATGAGTCTGCCGGGCTCGTAGGCATCCTCGAGCCCGTCGAGGAACATGTGGTCCTTCACGTCGGCGTGGCCGAGGCGCAGCCCCTGGCGCGCACGCGGCAGAAGGTAGGGCGCGTTGCTCATGCTCTCGAAACCCCCGGCAAGCATCACGTGCCCGTTGCCGACAAGCAGGGCATCGTGAGCGAGCATGACTGCCTTCATGCCCGAACCGCATATCTTGTTCACGGTGGTCGCAGGGACACGCTCGGGCACGCCCGCGGTGAGTGCCGCCTGCCTCGCCGGTGCCTGACCGAGCCCGGCGGGCAGCACGCAGCCGAAGGTGCACTCGTCGATGTCCTCGGGTGCGATGCCGGCTTCGGCGATGGCGGCAGCGGCGGCATGAGCGCCCAGTTCGGGGGCGGTCAGGCTGGCGAGTTCTCCGAGAAAGCCACCTATCGGCGTGCGCGCGGCGGAAACGATGACGACAGGGTCGTTTTCAGGGGGCATTCCATCTGCTCCGGGTCGATGGGTATCGGCGTTCATGTGATCAGAGCTTCGTGTTGGCGATACGCTGGCGGCAACGCGCCTCGATGGCATCGAATTCGGCCAGCGATGCATCGATGGCGTTGCGCTGATCGACCAGAGTGGCACGACTTTGTTCGATGCGTGAGAGCATTCGTTCGAGTTGGCGATGCTCGCCGCCGGGCAGGTTGTAGAGTTCGATCATCTCGCGAATGTCGTCCAGTGGCCAGCCGAGACGCTTGCCACGCAACACCAGCCGCAGGTGCGTACGGTCACGCCGCGAATACACACGATGGCTACCGTGTCGTGCCGGATGCAGCAGGCCCTTGTCTTCGTAGAAGCGGATGGTGCGTGTGGTGATGCCGAATTCCCGCGCCAGTTCGGCAATCGAATACTGCCGATGCGGCGCGTTCTCCGAGCCTGCCGCAGCATCGAGAACGTCTTCGATGATCGAGTCTTCGGCAGCGGCTGAAGTGGCGCGGGTCATGCGCGGAGTGTAGGGCTCAGTTGACGTTAACGTCAAGCTGGCACAAGATAGTCGTTTCGACAGTTGACAGCAATCCCCTTCCGGGCAGGTTACGTCATGGCCTGACCGGAATCACAGGACACAGGAGCCTTCACGATGGCACGAGCCGCCAGCGATATCCGGATGCAGGAGGAAAGCGCCGGTTCGCCACTCCGCTTCGTCACCGCAGCGAGTCTCTTCGATGGCCACGATGCGTCGATCAACATCATGCGCCGCATCCTGCAATCGGCCGGTGTCGAGGTCATCCATCTCGGTCACAACCGTTCGGTGGCCGAGATCGTCAATGCTGCCATCCAGGAAGATGCCGACGGCATCGCAGTGAGCTCCTATCAGGGCGGACACGTGGAGTACTTCCGCTTTCTCGTCGATTCGCTGGCCGAGCGCGGGGCTGGGCACATCCGGGTGTTCGGTGGTGGTGGTGGCGTGATCGTCGACGAGGAAATCGACGCACTCAAGGTACACGGGGTGGCACACATATACTCGCCGGCCGACGGGCAGGAGATGGGGCTCAAGGGCATGATCGAGCACATGGTCGGACTGACCGAAGCCGCGCGCAAGGACGCACCGGATGACTCGCATGTCGACGCCTTGCTTCCGCATCAGCACCACTTCGGACTCCAATCGCACCGGCCACTGGCGCAACTCCTCTCGCTCATCGAAGATCGTGAACTGGACAGGAAATCCGAGCAGCGGTTGTTCGAGCACGCGGCAGCAGTTTCCACGGTGCCGGTGCTCGGCATCACGGGCACGGGTGGTTCGGGAAAATCCTCGCTGACCGACGAACTCCTGAGGCGCTTTCGTCTCGATCAGAGCGATGCATTGCCGATTGCACTGCTCGCCATCGACCCGACGCGGCGCAAGAGTGGTGGTGCACTCCTCGGTGATCGGATCCGCATGAACGCCATCGAGCATGAAAACATCTTCATGCGTTCGGTGGCAACGCGCGATGCCAGTGGTGAAGTACCGCCGGGGCTTGCTGCGATGATTGCCGCCTGCAAGCTCGCGGGGGCCAGGCTTGTCATCGTCGAGACACCGGGCATCGGTCAGGGTGATGCGGGCATCGTGTCGGTCAGCGATGTGTCACTGTATGTGATGACACCCGAGTTCGGTGCGGCGAGCCAGCTCGAGAAGATCGACATGCTCGACTTTGCCGACGTGATCGCCATCAACAAGTTCGAGAGGAAAGGCGGTGAGGATGCGCTCCGTGACGTGAGCAAGCAGGTGCAGCGCAACCGTGAAGCCTTCGAGACAGGCCCCGAGTCGATGCCCGTGTTCGGCACCATCGCGGCGCGTTTCAACGACGATGGTGTCACGGCGGTTTATCAGGCCCTCAAGGTGCCTCTGGCTGCAAAAGGACTTGTCTTTGGCGAGGGAAAGCTTCCCGAGGCTGTCGTGCGTGCGAGTTCGCGTCGCGACGTCATCATTCCCAACGCTCGCATACGTTACCTCGCCGAAATCGCCGATACCGTGCGCAACTACCACGCGGATACGAGAAAGGAGGCGCAGCTCGTGCGCGAGCGCCAGCAACTCAGGGCGACCCTGGCGATGCTCGAAGCCGATGCAGCGCCGCGTGACGGCGCGGCAGATGGCGCGGCAGCCAACGTCTCCTACACCAGTCATGACATCGAGCGCCTCGTGGCGGCGCGCAGTTCGGCCATCAGTGAAGAGAGCGAAGCCCTTCTGGCAGCGTGGCCGGCACTTGTCGAGCGCTACCGGCAGGATGAATTCACCTTCAAGGTGCGTGAGCGCGAGATTACCGAATCGCTTGCCAGCGAGACGTTGTCGGGTTCGCGCATCCCCCGAATCGCGCTTCCGAAACTGCACGATGAGGGCGATCTGCTGAACTTTCTCCGGCGCGAGCACCTGCCCGGGTATTTTCCCTTCACGGCAGGCGTGTTTCCGTTCAAGCGTTCGAACGAGGATCCGACACGCATGTTTGCTGGCGAGGGTGATGCGTTCCGCACCAATCGTCGCTTCAAGGCACTGTCGGCACACTCGACGGCAAAGCGCCTGTCCACGGCCTTCGATTCGGTCACGCTCTACGGCAACGATCCCGATCTGCGCCCCGACATCTACGGCAAGGTGGGCAACTCGGGTGTCTCGATCGCAACGGTCGACGACATGGCGGTTCTGTACGACGGCTTCGATCTCTGCGACCCTGCCACGTCCGTGTCGATGACCATCAACGGGCCGGCACCGACGATTCTCGCCTTCTACTTTCTCGTCGCGATCCGCCAGCAGCTCGCTGCCTTCCGTGAACGGGAAGGGCGCGAACCGGACGAGGCCGAGCGTGAGGCGATTCGTGCGGACACCTTCAGGCGGGTGCGCGGTACCGTGCAGGCCGACATTCTCAAGGAAGATCAGGGGCAGAACACCTGCATCTTCTCCACCGAATTCAGCCTGCGCATGATGGGCGACATCCAGGCCTTCTTTACCGAGCATCAGGTGAAGAACTTCTATTCGGTGTCGATTTCGGGCTATCACATCGCCGAAGCCGGCGCGAATCCGATCACGCAACTTGCGCTGACGCTTGCCAACGGTTTCACCTATGTCGAGAGTTATCTCGCGCGCGGCATGGCCATCGACGACTTCGCGCCGAACCTGTCGTTCTTCTTCAGCAACGGCATGGATCCGGAATACAGCGTGATCGGGCGAGTGGCGCGACGCATCTGGGCGGTTGCCATGCGCGAACGTTACGGTGCCAGCGAGCGCAGTCAGAAGCTGAAGTACCACGTCCAGACCTCCGGGCGTTCACTGCATGCCCAGGAGATGGCCTTCAACGACATTCGCACGACACTCCAGGCGCTCATCGCGATCTACGACAACTGCAATTCGCTGCACACCAATGCCTATGACGAAGCCATCACCACACCCACCAACGAGTCGGTGCGACGTGCCATGGCCATACAACTCGTCATCAACCGCGAATGGGGAGTGGCGAAAAACGAAAACCCGAATCAGGGCGCCTTCATCTTCGATGAACTGACCGATCTCGTCGAGGAGGCCGTGCTGGTCGAATTCGAGCGGCTCTCCGATCGCGGCGGCGTGCTTGGCGCCATGGAGACGGGCTACCAGCGCGGCAGGATTCAGGATGAATCGATGCTCTACGAGCACCGCAAGCACGATGGCTCGTTGCCGATCATCGGCGTCAACACCTTTCTCGATGATGCGGCGGAGGAGGATACAAGCGGGCCGATCGAACTCGCGCGCTCGACGGATGCCGAGAAGCAGGGTCAGATCGAGCGACTCGAGCATTTTCATGAGCGGCATCGCGACGACGCACCGGTGGCCCTCGAGAAGGTACGTCAGGCAGCACTCCGGGGCGAGAATGCTTTCGCGGCGCTGCTCGATGCCGCGGAAGTCTGTTCACTCGGTCAGATCACCGACACCCTCTTCGATGTCGGCGGGCAGTATCGTCGCAATTTGTAAAATTCTCGTTCGACAATGTGGCGCCTGCTCAGGGTGGTGAAGGCCGCAAACGGCGTGCTGGTGCGGTTTCCGCTGCCAGGCGTGTCATGTGTCATGGCTGACGCACGACGCTGATGACGTGATCACATGCGAGTTTCCGAGGCTGCACTATACTCCTTCGCACTTGATCCAAATCCGCCTTTTTGAACAGGCTACGGGCATCCTCGCGGAGGCCTGCGGTCTGGATGCTCCATGCATGCGTATGCTCAATCGTAACGACCTTGTCGGCACCGCAGGAGAGCGAGTGGCAACCAAGGATGAAAACCTGACCTACCGCGCCTGTTCGCTCGGTTTCGCAAGGAGCATTGGTCGCTCCTCACCCGATGACGTGGTTGGCCGCACCGACTTCGAACTCTTTCCCGGTCATGTCGCACGCGCCCAGATGGCGCTCGACAGCCGCACCATTTATTCTGGCCACAGTGGCATCAGCGTCATCGAACTGCCACGGAAGCAGACGTCGCAGTGGCGCACGAGCAGCAGTGCCGATGACGCTGACACCGGTGAGCGGGTCATGATCGTCAGAAACCCGGTGCTGTCGTCGCTCGAGCGAAGCGTCAGCGGCATCGATATTCGGCTTCTCGGCACGACGATCGGGCAAGGTCACGGTCTGCCGAGGCTCGATCAAGTGAGTCTCCTCAGCGAGGCCGTCGAGGGTACCTTGATTCTGGCGCGTCAGTCGATCCTCTTTGCCGATGACGCGGCGGCCAGAAGCCTCGGCTTCGAGAGCCCGCGCGTGTTGATCGAATCCGGACGTGTCGGCGATATCTTCACTGCAGCACAGATCAAGGGCATGGTCGAAGAGGCCACCAAACCGATCGATGTGAACGATCGTACCGGTCGTCAGAGAGTCACCGTCAGCGCGAAGCGGGCCGATGGGCGCGATCTGCGATTGCTGACGCGAGTTGTCGAGGTGCAATGGGGTGTCACACGTGCGCTGTTGCTCTGTTTCGTCGATGTCGCGGCGGGCGCAAGCAACGCCACCGAGAGTCTTGCCCAGGTGGTGCCCATGCCCGGCACCGCTTTCGGCACCGCCCACCTTCTCCGCCAGGTCTGTCCTTCCGAACACCATGCCAGGGCGCGCAAAGGGCCAGTGCTGAGCACGGGAACAGGCTCGGAAGCAACCCGGAGTCCGGTGCCATTGTCCGGCACGGATGCAGAAACCGCTGCCCGTATTGCTGCCCGCGCTGCTGCCGAGTGCAGTGCCGCCGAACGCTCCGCCGATGCTCGCGCTGTTGCCGGGCGTGGCGTCGTCAGATTCGGCAGCGGGGCGGAGTTGACCTTGTCGAGCGGAGACCTTCCGCTTCCCGCATCATCGGACGTTGCAGATTCGCCTTCCGCGGTCGAGCTTCAGGCGGCCCGCATCAACGTCCAGCGCTACCGTCATTTCGCGAGTGCTGCCGCCGACTTCTTCTGGGAGACCGATCGCGACCTGCGTTTCCGGGTCGTCTCCGAGGGTCTCGTGCGTGTTCTCGGCATCGATCGTGAGCGCATCATCGGGCACACGCTCAGACAGTTGCTCGATCACCCCAACAACGTCAACGACAAGGGCTTCTGGGACGAACACCTCGCTGCGCTCGACGAACGACGTGCCTTCCGTGATTTCGAGTTCCGGTGGGCGGGGGCAGGCGAAACACGTGTGATTCGCTACAGTGGTATTCCCGTTCTTGATCAGGAAAGGCAGTTCGCGGGCTTCCGGGGCGTCGGTTGCGACGTGACCACCTCGGTACGCCTGGCCGAGGCAACGGCCTACCACGCCAACCATGATTCCCTGACCAGTCTCGTCAACCGGCGTCATTTCGAGCACCTCGTGAGCGAGTCCATCGCCGCGGCGGGAAATCGGCGCGAGAGTCATGTGCTCTGCTACTTCGATCTCGACAATTTCAAGGTGGTCAACGATACCTGCGGTCATCAGGCGGGCGACGAACTCCTGCGGCAGCTTGCGCAGCTCTTCGAAAGCCTGGTCAGAAAGAGCGACGTGCTCGCGCGTGTCGGCGGCGACGAATTCGCCGTCTACCTCTACAACTGCAGTGTGGCCGAAGCATTGAAGCTCGCCAACCAGCTTCGTCATGAAGTCGAGAATTTCCAGTTTCTCTGGGGTGGTAACCGTTTCCAGGTCGGTCTGAGTATCGGCCTCGTGGTGGCCGACGATCGCTGGGAAAATGTTCAGTCGCTCTTCAGCGCAGCCGATTCGGCCTGTTACATCGCCAAGGACGAAGGGCGCAATCGTGTGGTGGTGTATCGCGAGGGCGAGGGCAACCACTCCAACCGCAAGGTGGTCACGCGCTGGGTCGAGGAAATCAACGCGGCGCTCGAGGACAACCGGCTTTGCCTTGCAGCGCAGAAGATCATGCCGCTGAACGATCAGCTGGAAGGTGATCGCTACGAGATGCTGCTGCGGCTTCGCATGCCCGACGGCAGGCTCGTCGCGCCGAAGACCTTCCTGCCTTCGGCAGAGCGCTATGGTCTCATGCGAGCGCTCGACGAGCGGGCCCTCGAACTGACTCTCCGGTGGCTCACGGCCGATGCCGAGCGCGAGCCACGGATCCGGCACGTGTCGCTGAATCTCTCGGCGAGTTCCTTCACCGACGAGGAATTCACGAGCGAGATGCTCGCTACCATCGAGCGCTACGGCATCGCCTTCGAGAAACTCTGTTTCGAACTGACCGAAACTGCCACCATTGCCAATCTCTCGAGCGCGCGCGCGTTCATGGAAACGGTCACGGCGAAGGGTTGCCGCATCGGCATCGACGACTTCGGTTCGGGCCTCTCGTCGATTGCCTACGTGCGTACCCTGCCGATCGACTTTCTCAAGATCGACGGGCTGCTCGTGCGCGACATCCTCGAAGACCCGACCGACTACACGATGGTCAAAGCCATCAACGAGCTCAGCAAGTCGCTCGGCAAGCGCACCGTGGCCGAGTTCATCGAATCACCGAGGCATCTCAGTACCGTGCGTGATCTCGGTATCGACTTTGCGCAGGGGCTGCATCTCGGGAAACCCGAACTCCTGCTGACCGATGACCTTGGCTGTGGGTGAATGAATCGCCACCGGCATCTCGGCGTTTCGCCGGACTGGCGGTCAGTCGCTCGTTGTGGAAGCAGGTGCAGATGGCCCCGCAGTGGGGGCAATCGGGGTTTGCCATTGATGCGTCCTTATCATCCGTGAAGGAAGATGGCGCGTCTCGAACACCCACAGTCAGGACCATCGGTCAGGGCTGGATCAATCGCGAAGCCGGCACTGTACCGCTGCCCCGCGAACACGGTGGTTTAGCATGGCCACGTCGTTTCACCTGATTGCCGGACGTTTCCCGGCGATCCCGGACATCCAAGACAATCCCAGACGAGGAGACATCCCCATGCGCATGACCACCGAAGAAGCCTTCATCAAGGTGCTGCAACGCCACGGCATCGAACACGCCTTCGGCATCATCGGCTCGGCCATGATGCCGATTTCCGATCTGTTCCCTGCTGCCGGCATCAGCTTCTGGGACTGTGCTCACGAGTGCAACGCCGGCATGATGGCAGACGGCTACACGCGCGCTACCGGCAAGATGTCGATGGCGATCGCACAGAACGGCCCCGGCATCACCAACTTCGTCACCCCGATCAAGACGGCCTACTGGAACCACACGCCGCTCCTGCTCGTGACACCGCAGGCGGCCAACAAGACCATCGGTCAGGGTGGCTTTCAGGAAATGCAGCAGATGGCACTCTTTGCCGACATCGTTGCCTACCAGGAAGAAGTGCGGGATCCCGCACGCATCCCCGAAGTGCTGAATCGCGTGATCACGCAGGCCAGGCGCCTGAGTGCTCCCGCCCAGATCAACATCCCGCGGGATTTCTGGACCCTCGAGATCGATGTGGACCTCCCGCAGGTGGTCGAACTGGAGCGTCCGCGTGGCGGTGAAGCCGCGATTGCCGAAGCGGCGAAACTCCTGTCGGGCGCGAAGTTTCCGGTCATTCTCAACGGGGCCGGCGTTGTTCTGGCGGATGGCATCGAGGCGAGTGCAAAGCTTGCCGAACGGCTTGACGCACCCGTGGCCTGCAACTACCAGCACAACGATGCCTTCCCGGGCTCGCACTCGCTGGCCGTCGGTCCGCTCGGCTACAATGGTTCGAAGGCAGCCATGGAAATCATCCAGAAGGCCGACGTGGTGCTCGCTCTCGGCACGCGCCTGAACCCCTTTTCGACCCTGCCGGGCTACGGCATCGACTACTGGCCGAAGGATGCCAGACTCATCCAGGTGGACATCAACGCCGATCGCATCGGCCTCACCAAGCCCGTCGCTGTCGCCATCCAGGGCGACGCCAGGAAGGTGGCCGAGCAGCTGCTCGCGAGCCTCTCGGAGAGCGCCGGTGACGCCGGGCGTCAGGAACGCGTCGCGCTTGTCGAAGAGACGAAGAACCGCTGGCAGGAAGAGCTTGCCGCGATGGTGCACGAGGAAGACAACGATCCCGGCATCAACTGGAACGAGCGCGCGCGTGACCGTCACCCCGAGCGCATGTCACCACGTCAGATGTGGCAGGTGATTCAGAAGGTGCTGCCCGAGGAGAGCATCATCTCGAGCGACATCGGCAACAACTGCGCCATCGGCAATGCCTATCCCTTCTTCGAGAAAGGCCGAAAGTACCTCGCGCCGGGGCTTTTCGGTCCGTGCGGTTACGGCTTTCCGGCCATCCTCGGCGCCAAGATCGGCAACCCCGACGTACCCGTGGTCGGTTTCGCGGGCGATGGCGCCTTCGGCATTTCGATGAACGAACTCACGGCCTGCGGGCGCGAGGAATGGCCGCCGATCACCATGGTGGTGTTCCGCAACTATCAGTGGGGCGCCGAGAAGCGCAACACCACACTCTGGTACGATGACAACTTCGTCGGCACCGAACTCGACGAAGGAGTCAGTTACGCGAAGATCGCCGAAGCCTGTGGTCTCATCGGGGTGCAGGCCGATACGCAGGAAGGCCTCGAAAAGGCTCTGGGTGAGGCCATCGATGCGCAGATGAACAAGGGCAGGACGACCCTTGTCGAGGTGGTCCTCAATCAGGAGCTTGGCGAGCCCTTCCGCCGTGACGCGATGAAGGCGCCGAACCGGGTAGCGGGTATCGACAAGAGCGACATGGTAGTGCAGTCCGGCGCATGATGTCGTCGATAACGTTGCAACTGTGACACAGTTTGCATTCGAGGCGCGAAGCCGGAACTACCTGTCATTTTTGTCATGTTTCGTTGCAGGCACCTCGATCCCATGGCTGGCTCTCCTCCTGAAACGGCGCTGTGGCGCGCTGATTCAGGAGGACGCCGGTCCGGGGCGTCCAGTCTATCCGGTACGGCATTACCGCTCTGAAGACGCATTATCCAATTCGTAAACCCAGTTGCGAGTCTCTTTCGGCTAATTTCCTGCAAACGATCGGGGCATGGTTGCGACCATCCGCGCCGCCGATCGGCAAAGGTGCCTGTTTCCGGAACAGGCTTCATCGCTGTACCCGATGTTCTGATGGATCGATCGGTGGGTTACACCTGCAACGACTTTTCAACGATTTCAAATACGATGTTTCCAACGACGCTCCTGCGCCGCGCAGGCATTCCCTTCTGCCTGCTTGTTCCTCTTTCCTTCACTTCAATTGCCCATGCCGTTGGCGTGCCTTCCGGTCTGTCCGGATCACAGGCGGGCGATGGCTCGGTTCGATGGAGCTGGTCGCCGGTGCCCGGTGCCGTTCTCTATGACGTACACGTCAACGGGCAGTACGCCGATCTCACCGCCGATCCGCAACTCTTCAACCGCAACCTGCCTGCAGGTGTGCACTCCCTGAGCGTGCAGGCCATCGACGGCAGTGGTAACCGCTCGCCACGATCGGGTGTCTATCGCTATCAGCTCAACTCGGGCAGCAAGGCATCTTCCTCGACAGGTTCGGCGAACCGAGCCGACAACGCGGTCACCTCCCGTAGTTCCGGCGACAGTTTCGGCACGCCCAGTGGCATCAGTGGTGTTCAGATCGGTGCCGGTTCGGTGCGCTGGAACTGGAACGCGGTGCCGGATGCCTCTCGCTACCAGATCACGGTCGACGGCCGGGTTGCCGGTGAAGTCAATGGCACCGAACACGTCAGCAACAACCTCTGGATCGGTGAGCACTCGCTGACGGTACGTGCCATCAGCAACACAGGCCAGATGTCGGGGCAGTCAGCCACGGCAGTGGTCAATGTCGGGCAGCGCGATTCTGCTTCGGGTGGCAAGAGCGATGCAGTGACACTGCAAGCGTCAAACGAGCAGAGCCTGATCGACCCGACCACCTGGTCACAGGAAGGACTCATGCCGAGTGATCGCTACGAGCTTGTCTTCAGCGACGAATTCAACGCGTCGAACCTCAACTCTCACCGCTGGCACACGCAACTTCGCTGGGACGGCGAGTGGAATGGCGAGCGCTACGAATACCGCCGCATCAACAATGAACACCAGTTCTACGTGAACGTCAACGGCGAGGATTCACGCCATCGTGAACGTATCGTGCCGGTGCACAATCCGTTCGAGTTCAATGGTTCGCACCTGTCGATCCGTGCCGTCCGCAATCCGCTCAAGACCAACAACAACAAGGCGGGTCACGGTAATTTCGAGCAGATGCTGTCGCAGCAGGATTTCCTCTCCGGCGCCATTTCCACGCACGACAAGTTCTCGCAGAAGTACGGTTACTTCGAGGCGCGTATCCGCATTCCGGGCCACACCGGCACCTTTCCGGCCTTCTGGCTCTACCACCAGAAGCGTCGCTGGGAAGGTACGCGCCGTACCGAGATCGATATCATGGAAAACCTCGGTCACGCACCCCAGTACATCTACAACTCGTTCCACTACTTCACCAACGTCACGAGCGGCTACAGTGGTGACGCGCACTTCCTGAAGCCGCAGCCGCAAGGACAGATCTTCACCGGAACGGACTACAGCCAGGATTTCCACACCTACGCAGTGGAGTGGGAGCCGGGCAAGGTCACCTGGTTCATCGACGGTGAACAGGTCAGCGAACTCACGAACGCGAACGTCGACTACGAGGAGCTCTTCCTCATCATCAACCTCGCCATCGGTGGCTCCTGGACCAACTTCCCGACCAACTCGGGTGGTCTCGGAAGGAGTTCGGATCAGTTCTTCCCGAACGGCAATGACTTCGATAACTGGAACAATCCCTCGCTCGACATCGACTACGTGCGGGTCTACCGCCGTCGCTGAAGCAGGGTCTGAATGTCAGGGCTCGCCGCACTGAATGCGGTGACCCGGGTTGCAACAAGGAGCGGCGCTGTCGACATGAATCGGCAGCGCCGTTTTCGTCTGGAGTCTTTGCCCTGTTTGTTCCCCGGAGCCTCCTACCCGCGCCGCCAGGCGTGGTATTTCTCGAGCAGCGTGAGCGCCCATGACGGCTGGTTAGCTCGCCGCCATTCGCCGGCGGCGAACTTGTTGGCTTCGGCAAGCGTCGGGTAGATGTGGATGGTGCCGAGAATCCGATTGAGGCCGAGGCCGTGCTTCATGGCCAGCACGTACTCGGCGATGATGTCGCCCGCGTGATCGCCGACGATGGTCACGCCGAGGATGCGATCCTTCCCGGGCGGTGTCAGTACCTTCACGAAACCCTCCGCCGTACCATCGGCAATGGCGCGGTCAAGATCGTCGATGCCGTAGCGGGTGACCTCCACCGCGATGCCGCGTTCCCGCGCCTCGGTTTCATTGAGGCCCACACGCGCGATCTCGGGGGCGGTGAAGGTGGCGCGGGGGATCACGTGGTAGTCAGCCGCAAAGCGCCGGAAGGTGCCGAAGAGCGCATTCACGACGGCATACCAGGCCTGGTGGGACGCCGTGTGGGTGAACTGGTAAGGGCCGGCGACGTCGCCCACGGCATGGATGTTCGGAAACCGTGTCTGCAGGCAGTCGTTGGTTTCAATGGTGCCGTTGGCTGTGAGCGGAATGCCGAGCGTGTCGAGGCCGAAACCCGCGGTGTTCGCTTTCCGGCCGACGGCCACGATGATCTCGTCGAAGGCCACGCGCACTTCGCCATCGGGGCCCTCGGCCAGAAGCACGCTCTCGCCGTCTTCCCGGCGCACTGCCGTGGCGCGCGTGTCGAGCAGCACCGACACCCCTTCCTCACGGAAGCGCTCGGCGAGAAGTGCCGACACGTCGGGGTCTTCCCTGGCCAGCAGCCGCGGCGCCATCTCCACCTGAGTGACGGCACTGCCGAGGCGCCGGAAGGCCTGCGTGAGTTCGCAGCCGACAGGGCCGCCACCGAGCACCACGAGGCGTTGCGGCAGCGTCTCGAGTGTCCAGAGATTCTCGGAAGTGAGATAGTCGACGGTGTCGATGCCATTGATCGGCGGCACGACGGGCGAGGCGCCCGTGGCGATGATGATCGAGCGCGTGGTGATGACACGCCCATCCACCTCGACTTCCCAGGGGCTGCGAATGACGCCGTGTCCCTGGACGACCTCGACGCCAAGACTCGTATAGCGCTCGACCGAGTCGTGCGGTTCGATGCGCGCGATCACCGCGTGTATGCGTGCCATCGTGGCCTTGAAATCCAGTTCCCCGCCAGCGTTCCGGATACCGTGGGCGTCGGCATTGGCGATTTCGTGCATCGCCCGCGCGCTGCGGATCAGTGCCTTCGACGGCACGCAACCGGTGTTCAGGCAGTCGCCACCCATGGCGTGTTCCTCGATCAGCGTGACCTTCGCCTTCACGGCGGCACCGATATAGGCCGAAACGAGTCCGCCGGCACCCGCGCCGATGACGACGATGTCGCGTTCGAATCGTCCGGGCTTCCTGTACCCCCGGTAGACCTGTCGTGCCTTGAACACCTCGATCAGCTTGCGCGTGATCAGTGGAAAGAGGCCGAGCAGTGCGAACGACGCCAGCAGAGCGGGTGAGAGAACATCGTCGGGGCTCTCGATCTTCGCGAGTTGCGTACCCGCATTCACGAAGACGAGCGTGGCCGGCAGCATGCCAATCTGGCTGACGAGGTAGAAAACCGGCGTCCGGAGCCGCGTGAGGCCCATGAGCAGATTGATGAGAAAGAAGGGGAACACGGGCACGAGGCGCAGCGTGAAGAGATAGAAGGCGCCGTCCTGCTCGAGATTGCGATTGATCGTGGCGAGACGATCGGAGAAGCGTGCCTCGACGCTGTCGCGCAGCACATAGCGCGACACCAGAAAGGCCAGCGTGGCACCGATCGAGGACGCAAAGGAGACGACCACCGAACCCGTGACGAAGCCGAAGAGGGCACCGCCGGCGAGGGTCAGGATGACGGCGCCCGGCAGTGACAGCGCGGTCACTGCCAGATAGACAACAAAATAGCCGCCGAGGAATGTCATTGGCGACGCGTCGCGCCATGCGGCGAGCCGCTCCTGCGAGCCCTTGAGATACTCGAAACTGACGAAACGCGAGAGGTCGAGTGCCACGAAGGCGACGATCAGCGCCAGCACCGCCCCCGCGACCAGCCATTTTCCTGTCTTCACTGTTCTTGAGTCCCATCGAGCTTGCGGCACGGATGGTTTTCCGGCCTAGATGCACCTGTGCACAGGCTGGCAACGGTCGGTGCATGAGTTGCCTGTGCGCCATGTACCGCCGTTGTGCGGCAGGTGCGTTGCCGGCATCCTGCGTGTGCAGCGGCATTACGCCGCTGTGCCGGAGAACCTTACACAACCCGGCAGGAACAAGGGTATCCGCGCACCGGCAAACACCTCGGCAAGCGGTTCGACAAGTGTCTCGGCAAGCGATTCGACAAGTGCTCTGGCAAGTGTCTCGGCAAGTGTCTCGGCAAGTGTCTTGGCAAGTGTCTTGGCAAGTGTCTTGGCAAGTGTCTTGGCAAGTGTCTTGGCAAGTGTCTTGGCAAGTGTCTTGGCAAGTGTCTTGGCAAGTGCACCGACAAGTGTTTCGGCAAGTGTCTTCGCGTCGATCCGAGGGGGACAGCGCGCGCGGTGCTGGTGGTACCCGATGCGCTGGCCCGGGTGCCGTCAAGGCGATCTGGTTGTGGCAGCTGTCCGACAACCGTATCGGCAATGGTGTAGGCTCCTTTGCCGACCGATGCAAGGGTTCTCTCACACCGTAGCCTGCTCGGCTGCAGCGGCTCTGGACACGCGAACCATGATCGTTTTCGACAACGAAGAATCACTGCTCCGCGGCATCCTGCAGAAGCGCGGCGTGGCCTCGCCGGAGGCACTCGGTCTGTCGCTGGCGGATTTGCCAACGCCTGAAGGGCTGATCGGTATCGACGTGGCGGTCGCGCGCCTGCTGGCAGCGCGCGAGGGTGGTGAAAGGCTCGTGGTGGTCGGCGACTACGACTGCGACGGCGCCTGCAGCACCGCCATCGCCATCAACGGACTCGAGATGCTTGGTTTCACGCAGCCGGACCATTTCGTGCCCGACCGTTTCCGGCTCGGCTACGGGCTCTCGCCCGAGAGCGTCGATCTCGTCAGCGAGGCGTTCCGACCGGCGCTCATCGTGACCGTGGACAACGGCGTGGCCTCGGTCGAGGGTGTCGAGCGAGCCCGCGAACTCGGCATCGACGTGGTGGTGACCGATCACCATCTTGCGCCGCCGGTGCTGCCGGAAGCGACAGCGCTGATCAACCCGAACATTCCGGGTGCGACCTTCGAGAGTGGCAATCTCGCCGGTGCCGGCGTGATCTTCTACGTGCTGCTGGCGCTGCGGCGTGTTCTCGCGCAGCAGGGCGATCCGCACGGCAAGGCACCCCTCGGTGAGTTGCTCGATCTCGTCGCGATCGCCACCGTGGCCGATCTGGTCAGGCTCGATCGCGTCAACCGCATCCTCGTCGAGCAGGGTCTGCGCCGCATGCGCGCCGGCGCGACGCGCCCGGGCGTGCGTGCGCTCATGGCGGTCGCCGGTCGTGATCTCACGCGTGTGACCACCGAAGACATCGGTTTCGCTGTGGCACCGAGGCTCAATGCCGCAGGGAGGCTCGATGACATGGGTACCGGCATTCGCTGCCTGCTCGCCACGTCGGATGCCGACGCACGGGCGCTGGCCGACGAACTCAACCAGCTCAACGAATCGCGCCGCCGCATCGAGGCCGAGATGCGCGAGGAGGCCGAAGCGCAACTCGTCCGCCTCGAGCAGGGTCCAGGCTTGTTTCAGGCCGATGGCGATGGCAGAGTCGATGCCGAAACCGAAACCGAAACCGAAACCGAAACCGAAACCGAAACCGAAACCGAAACCGGAGCCTCGTTCTCGATCGTGCTGCACGACGACAACTGGCACCAGGGTGTCATCGGCATTCTTGCCGGGCGCATCAAGGAAACGCACTACCGGCCGGTGGTGGTGTTCACGACCGATGGTGACGACAGGCTCAAGGGTTCCGCGCGTTCGATTCCGGGCGTGCACGTGCGTGACGTGCTGCAGGCCATCGCCGCGACCGAAGTCGGCATCATCGAGAAGTTCGGTGGCCACGCCATGGCCGCTGGCCTTACCATCCGTCGCAGCGAACTCGCGCGTTTCGAGCGGGCTTTCGAAGCGCGCGTCAGCGACGTGCTCGAAGGTCGTCTGCCGAAGCGCAACTATCGGGTCGATGGCGAACTTGCGCCCTGGCTGTTCGACCTGAAGCTCGCCAGAACACTCGAATCACTGCTGCCCTGGGGGCAGGGTTGCGAGGCGCCGGGTTTCGCCGGAGAGTTCGAGGTGGCTTCGGCGCGGGTCGTCGGCAAGAGCCATCTGCAGCTCGCGCTGTTGCCGCTCGATGACACCGGCCGAGCGCCGCTCGACGCCATCGCCTTCAACTGTGCGCTGCGACCGGCACGCGGCGATCGGCTGCATCTGGTCTACTCGCTCGGCGTCAACCGCTTCCGCAACAGAGAATCGCTGCAGCTTCGCGTTCAGGCGATCGCTCACGAGGCGCTGCCGCTCGAAGCGCGATAGGTGAGGTGGTGGGCGCCGGATCCGTCACGGCGCTGCGGCCACGTCGGGCCAGGCGCGCTCGGCATCGGGCCGACGGCGCGACGCATTTACGCTACCATTGCCGCTTTCGCGGGCCCACATCGACGCCCGCCCCGAGTCAGTACCAGCACCATGATCGAAATCAACGCGCAGCTTGCCCGCATCGACGAACTCCAGACGAGAGCCGGTACTCTCAGGGGGTATCTTTGACTACGAAGGCAAGAAGGAACTGCTGGAGGAAACCCTTCGCGAACTCGAGGATCCTGCCGTCTGGAACGACGCCGAACGGGCGCAGAAGCTAGGCCAGCAGCGGGCTTCGCTGCAGGAGATGGTCGATACCTTCGAGGCGCTCGACAGTGGTCTTGCCGATGCGGGTGATCTTCTCGAGATGGCGCGCGAGGAAGACGACCAAGGAACGGCCGATGCCGTCGTCAGCGACCTTGACGACATGGAAAAGCGCGTCGAAAAGCTCGAATTCCAGCGCATGTTCGCGGGCGAGTCCGACGCATCCCCCGCTTTCCTCGACATCCAGGCGGGCAGCGGCGGCACCGAGGCGCAGGACTGGGCCGAGATGCTGCTGCGCATGTACCTGCGCTGGGGCGAGCAGGAAGGTTTCCGCACCGAACTCATCGAAGCCTCCCCGGGTGAGGTTGCCGGCATCAAGTCGGCCACTGTGCGTTTCGAGGGCGATCATGCCTACGGCTGGCTGCGCACCGAAACCGGCGTGCATCGCCTCGTGAGAAAGAGCCCCTTCGATTCGGGCAATCGCCGCCACACTTCCTTTGCGGCCGTGTTCGTCGCGCCCGAAGTCGATGACGACATCGACATCGAGATCAACCCGGCCGATCTGCGCATCGATGTCTATCGTGCCAGTGGCGCCGGTGGCCAGCACGTCAACCGCACGGAATCGGCGGTGCGCATCACCCACGAGCCGAGTGGCATCGTGGTGCAGTGTCAGAATGACCGTTCGCAGCACAAGAACAAGGCAACGGCCATGAAGCAGCTGAAGTCGAAGCTCTACGAAGCGGAACTGCAGAAGCGGCAGGGTGATCAGCAGATCATCGAGGAAGGCAAGGCCGACATCGGCTGGGGCAACCAGATCCGCTCCTACGTGCTCGATCAGTCGCGCATCAAGGACCTCCGGACCAGCCTCGAAACCTCGAACACGCAGGCAGTGCTCGACGGTGCACTGACGCCGTTTCTCGAAGAGAGTCTGAAAGCGGGACTGTAAATATCATGAGTGACGAACCCAACCAGCTGCGTCAGCAACGCCTCGACAAGCTGGCCGCGCATCGCGCCGCGGGCAATGCCTTCCCGAACACCTTTCGCCCCGACGACAAGGCTGCTGCGCTGCGCGCCGCACACGGCGAGAAGGACAAGGCCACGCTCGAGGAAGAGGGCGTGGCGGTCAGCCTGGCCGGCCGCATCATGACCCGCCGCATCATGGGCAAGGCGAGTTTTGCCGACCTTCGTGACGTCAGCGGCAACCTGCAGCTCTTCTTCCACCAGGGCACGTTGGGTGACGCGGCCTACGATGCCTTCAAGGATCTCGACCTCGGAGACATTATCGGAGTGGAGGGGCTGCTCTTCTTGACGAAGACGGGCGAACTGTCGGTCAGGGTGCAGCGCTTCGAACTGCTCGTGAAGTCGCTCCGCCCGCTGCCCGAGAAGTTTCACGGCATCGCCGATCCGGAGCTTCGCTACCGCCAGCGCTACGTCGATCTCATCGTCAGCGACGAGACACGCGAAATCTTCCGCCGGCGCTCGGCCATCATCCGGTACATCCGCGACTTCTTCATCGCGCGCGAGTTTCTCGAAGTGGAAACACCGATGATGCAGGTGATTCCGGGTGGCGCGGCTGCGCGCCCCTTCGTGACGCATCACAACGCGCTCGACATCGATCTTTACCTTCGCATTGCCCCCGAGCTGTTTCTCAAGCGCCTCGTGGTCGGCGGCTTCGAGCGCGTGTTCGAGATCAACCGGAACTTCCGCAACGAAGGCCTCAGCGCACGGCACAACCCCGAGTTCACGATGCTCGAGTTCTACTGGGCCTACGCCGACTATGAAGACCTCATGGACCTCACCGAGGAACTGCTTCGCGGGCTTGCCGAATCGGTCACGGGGTCGCCGCGCGTACCCACCGAGGACGGCGAGAGCACGATCGACTTCGCGGCACCGTTCCGCCGGGTGAGCCTCTTCGATGCGATCGTCGAAGGCAACGAGGACATTGCGGCCGGTGACATCGACAATCTCGACGGAGCACGCGCCGTGGCCGAGCGCCTGAAGGTGCCGTTGAAGCCCGAGTGGACCCTTGGCAAGGTGCAGACCGAGATCTTCGAGGCGACCGTCGAACACACGCTTCTGGCCCCCACCTTCATCACACGCTACCCGACCGAGGTATCACCGCTCTCGCGACGCAACGATGCCGATCCGAGCGTCACCGACCGCTTCGAACTCTTCATCGACGGGCGCGAGATCGCCAACGGGTTCTCGGAACTCAACGATGCGGTCGACCAGGCCGAGCGTTTCGAGCAGCAGGTGGCCGAGAAGGAGGCCGGCGACGCCGAAGCCATGCACTACGACGCCGACTATGTGCGTGCCCTCGAATACGGCATGCCACCGACGGCCGGCGAGGGCATCGGTATCGATCGTCTCGTGATGCTCCTGACCGCGTCGCCGAGCATCCGCGAAGTGATTCTGTTCCCGCACATGCGTCCCGAAGTCGACCAATGAGCAATCCTGTCCCGGTTCGTTTGCAGCGGCACCCGGCGTTGGCAGTGGTGCGTGCGTCGGCCTGCCATGGCGAGGCCGGTGAATGAGGCTCTGGCTGCGCCTGTTCTGGCGGATCATCACGGCGCGTTTCCGGTCACGCTGTTCGCTGCTCGGCCCCTGCGAAAGCCACTTCCGCGTGTTGCCGAACGACCTCGACGCCAACATGCACATGAACAATGGCGTGTATCTCACCATAGCCGACCTTGGCCGTTTCGACCTCATCTTTCGCAGCGGCTCCGTGGGCATCTTCTACCGCAAGCGCTGGCTGCCGGTCGTGGCGCGGCAGACGATCCGCTTCAAGCGCTCGCTCGGCGTGTTCCAGCGTTACACCATCACCTCGCGCATCATCGGTTTTGACGAACGCTCGATCTTCATCGAGCAGCTGTTCACCAGCAAGGGCCATTTCGTCGCCAAGCTCATCGTCGATGCGCGCTTCATGGAGAAGGGGAAACCCGTTCGACCGGCAGCGGTCATCGAAGCCACGGGCATCGACCCCGCCGAGGTGCATACCCGTCCCTGGCTGGCCGACTGGCTGGCGGTACAGCACACGCTGGAAGCGGATAGCGAATAAACCGGGCGAGGAGGCGAAAGCACCCTTCGGGGAAGGGTAAGCCGGCAATGGATCCGATTTGTTGTGCATTTGCAGCATGCAAAACAGTCGATTCCAACCCTTATCCATGGTGGAGTCGTATCGCGCGCGTGGATCTCCCCGATTTCTCCCCCCATCAGCTCCGGCACGGTGCGGTTACCGATGCGCTTGCTGCGGGCGAACCGATTCAGGTCGTGGGGCGCCGCGCCCGGCATCGCCAGCTCGCGACCACCGAGGGCCGTGACCAGGCAGGGCTGCCCACCCACGCTTGATCAGCACTACGCGCATCGGCTCGACGCGTTCAGAGGGGAGGCCGCGCTGGCTTCCTCAGTCTGACAAGGCATTCAGCAGACTGATCATGTTGTCAAGTTGCTCGATACAACTCGCCTGACCGGGGCCGAAGCTGCCGATATCAAGTAGGCTCAGGTAAGGGGGGTAAATCCTCTGAGGTTACCTCGGGAGAAGCTGCGTAGACTTCAAGTTCATCCAATTCGCAGAGAATTTTATTCGGTTGGCTACGATCCCGTGTTTCCAAGCTCCCTTCTCGAGACTCTTGACAGGGACGGCTGGCGAACAGAAACCGCAACGGGAACGGCACACTCAACACCCACTGACGCACCGGCTGTTTCGGGAATACATCGTCAACGAGGAGAGCGGCACTCTCGGTCATGGCCCACCCTGGCACTCATGATCTAACCTGGATCCGACTGAATCGTACTCCGCCAACCATCGGCGTCGAACATCCCGCGCCACCACCGCAGCCGCCAGGGAACGATAGTGACGTCCTTCCGGATGCCGGCCCGCGCGTAGGGATCGTCGGCTTCGAAAGTTCGCGCCTCCTCCGCATCTTCCGTGTCGAGCAGGCTCGCCCCTCCGATGATCGTCCCGCTATCTTCTTCCAGCAAGGCACCGGAAGCGAGCAGACGCGCGCCCTGCGAAGCAAGATGAGCACGGTGCGCTTCGCGTACGTTCTCTCGAGCTTCGTCCATGTGGGGATGATCGAAGGCCAGGATCAGGTAGGGCATCTACGATATTCTCCAAGCCGGAACCGTATATCAAGACACTATCACACCGGCAATCCCGCCATTGGGAGCCGGGCACCACGCTGATCGTTGAAAACACGCCCGATGGTGTGCTGCTCAAGCCTTTGCCCGTCCCCTGTGCTGCCGCCGACGCAAAAACGCGCTTGCCGCGTGGTGGTGCCATGCTGTCCTCACCAGGCCGCCGTCAACAAACGCTTGCCAGACTCTCCTGCCTGACATAACCTGAACCGGCTTTCGGTTCCGCACACACGCGGATGAAAAGGGAACACGGTGCGACCCGCCATCGGGGCCAATGCCGTGGCTGCCCTCGCAACTGTAAGCGGCAAGTCCTTGCCCGAAACCACTGGCCCCGACGTGCCGGGAAGGGGGCAGGGGCGCTTGAGCCGCGAGCCAGGAGACCTGCCGGACGCATGGTTGCAACACCGGACGAGGGTGCCGGCAGGGGGAAATGTGTCTACAGGTCTTTTGCCAGAGGTCAGGCCAGTATTCAGCCCGTTTGCGTGTCCTTCCGATGGTTGCTGCATTATCCGCATTCCAACCAGAAGGAACCTACCCATGAAACACTACCTGCTCGCTGCTGCCGCGTTGTTGGCGTTTGCCCCGATGGCATATGCCGAAGGGCATTTCCCCTACACGGACGAGAATTGCGGTGTCACCACCGTTTACGAACAGGCGCCGGAACGGGCGGTAACGCTGTCCAACAATGCGACCGAAATGCTGCTGGCTCTGGGCCTTGAGGACCGCATGGCCGGAACCTCCTACATGGCCGATCTGAAGATCAGCCCGCAGTATGAGGAGGCTTACAACAAGGTGCCGATCCTGTCGCCCCTGGTGGCGACCACGGAACAGCTCATCGACGCCGAGGCCGATTTCGTCTATGCCGGATACCCGGATGGGTTCAGCGAGAAACGTCACTCCCGTGATCTTCTGCACAATCTGGGCATGAAAACCCGGCTGAATACCGAAGGCTGCAATCTCGGAAAATACGGTTTTGATGAGTTGTACGATGAAATCCGCTCGGTCGCGGGTATTTTCGGCGTGCCCGAGCGTGGTGAAGAGCTGATTGCCGATATTCAGGCCGAGGTCGCCGCGGTCGAAGAAAAGCTGGAAGGCGTCGAGCCGATTCCGGTGTTTATCTACAATGGCGGAGAAGACACGCCGAAGGCGGTTCTGGGCAATACCATGCTCAGCCATGTGGTTTCGCGCGCGGGTGGTGAGAACATCCTGGGCGATGTTGAAAAACGCTATGGCAGCACCTCCTGGGAACAGCTGGTGGAGCAGGCGCCGGAATACATCGTGGTCTTCTATTCGGGCACGTCCAGCGGCAAGATCGTCGAGGATCCGGGCAGCAATATCGGCGAGGCCCGCATCGCGACGCTGAAGGCCAATCCGATGATCGCCGGGGTTCCGGCGGTGAAGCAGGACCATTTCGTGCTGGTTCCGTCGGTGATCGGCCAGCGGGGACCAAGCTCGGCCGATGCGCTGGAAAAACTCGCCCGGGCGTTCCACCCGGCGGCGTTTGCCCAGTGATCTGAAACCGATGCGCGGCCAGACGGACGAAAAGGCAGAGCGCGACGATGACAGGCGCGCCCTGCTTGCCGTGCTGCGCACCCCACCGCCGCCCAGGAAGGGAGCTTCCGGCGCCGGGGGGCTCGCCGCACAGCGAGCTCCCATGGGCCGCCGGTATTGGACCGTCACCGCAGCCATGGTCGCGCTTCTTGGTTTTTGCGGGCTGCTCGGGCTGATGGTCGGCTCGGTGTCGATCCCGGCGCCAACGGCGCTGAGGATCTTCGCCCATTGGCTCAGTGGCGGGTTGGTCTTCGAGCCTGACTGGCGCGCCGCTTATGAAATCATCATCGTCCAGACGCGCATTCCCCGCGTCATCCTTGCGGGCACCGTCGGCGCCTCGCTTGCTGCCTGTGGCATGGTGATCCAGGCCATCGTGCGCAATCCGCTGGCCGGGCCGTCGATACTGGGGGTCTCTTCCGGGGCGGCCACCGGCGCGGTGCTGGTGATGCGTTATGGCCTGCTCGTCTTCGGTGCCTTCACCCTGCATATCGCTGCGTTCCTCGGCGGGCTTGCAGCGCTGTCGGTCGTGTTCTGGATCGCCCGCTCCGGCGGCTGCATGACGCCCACCCGACTGGTGCTGGCGGGCGTCGCCATGAGCGCGGTGCTGAGCGCGCTGACCAGCCTGATGGTCCTCACCTCGCCGGATCCGCAACTGGCCTCGCGGGTGTTGTTCTGGACGCTGGGTGGGTTCGGTTCGGCCGAGTGGGTGCTGTTGCCGATCCCGGTCCAGGCGCTGTCAGTCGGGCTGGCGGTGATGCTGGTGCAGTCGCGGCGGCTCAACCTGCTGATGGCGGGGGACGAAAGCGCGGTGGCGCTGGGGCTGGACGTGGAACGCTTCCGCCGCCAGATGTTCCTGCTGACTGCCGCGCTGACCGGAGTGACCGTCGCGGTTGCCGGGGTCATCGGCTTTGTCGGCCTGATCATGCCGCATATCGTGCGCCTGCTGGTCGGTGCCGACCATCGCCGCGCCTTGCCGACCGTCGCCCTGCTGGGTGCATCGTTTACCATCGCGGCAGACCTCGTGGCCCGTTCGATCATCGCGCCGCTGGAACTGCCCGTCGGCATCGTCACCGCGCTGGTGGGTGGGCCGTTCTTCGTCTGGCTGTTGCGGCGGGATGCACGTGCCCTGGGGGTGAGCAAATGAGCATTGCCCCGGGCCGGTTGGAGATCGATAACGTCACCATGCGTGCCGGCCCCGCCACGCTGGTCGAGCGCGTCTCGCTCGACGTGGCGCCGGGCGAGATGGTTGGGTTGATCGGGCCGAACGGGGCGGGCAAGTCCACGCTCCTGCGCAGCGTCTATCGGATGAGCCGCCCTGCAAGCGGCACGGTGCGGGTGAATGGTGAGGACGTTTGGCAGCACCCGGCGCGCTGGGTGGCGCAGCATGTCGCCGCGGTGTTGCAGGACATGCCGGCCGACTTTCCGCTGACCCTGCGCGATGTGGTGGCCATGGGACGGTCCGCGCACAAGGGGCTGCTGGAGCCCGAAACCCGCCATGACCTTGCCCTGGTAGAGGCGGCGCTGGCCCTGCAACAGCTGATCGACCTGCAACACCGCCCGTTCCAGACGCTTTCCGGCGGTGAACGCCAACGCACCCTGCTGGCCCGTGCGCTGGTGCAGCAACCGCAGGTAATGGTGCTGGATGAGCCCACCAACCACCTCGACATCCGCCACCAGATTTCACTCCTGCGCTTTGTCCGCGAGATCGGCGTGACGGTGCTCGCCGCGCTGCACGATCTGAACCTGGCCGCGATGTATTGTGACCGGCTGTACTTGATGGAAGGAGGGCGGATCGTCGCGGATGGCAGCCCGGAAGCAGTCCTGACGGCGGAACGGCTCGCGGATGTCTACGGCATCGAGGCGCTGGTGCAGCGTCACCCGAAGACCGGCGGGGTCTGGATCATACCCGCCTGACGCGTTGCGCCTTTTCGATGACCGTCCGGGCGTCTTCGGCACTTCGCCAGAGGAGTAGAGACGCGTCATCCAGTAGGCATCGTCCTCGCCGAGTGTCTGCCGGTGTTCGAGTCAGCCCTTGACGCTTCAGTGCGGCAGCACGTTGCTGCCAATGTTCATCGAGTGCGATCACTCTGTCGCTGGTCGAGTGTGGGTGGCGTGTGCTGTTCACCTGCTGCGTTGCGACGGATCTGGCTGAAACGAGTGTGTCTTCACCTCCACGGTCAGAGCTTTGCAATGCATGGATCATGGGTGCCGTCAGAGTTGTCTAATGTTCGTGATGATGAAGTTGTTCCAGCTCTTCCGTCGTGTAGGTTTCATCCCAGATTTGTAGCCACCTTGGCTCAGCTTCCAGAGTGATCCTGTCACTGATGATGTAAATGACAGGGTAAATTCCTTCGCCTTTCAGCTTGCCATCATAAATATCCTTCAAGCCCTGCTTCAAATCACTGACATCCGACAGCCACATGACCGGCACTTCGCTGTTGTCAGAACCATCGGCCATGCCATGGGCGGAATAAATTGGCATGCTGGGGTAGTCAGAAAGAAATTTTGTCATTCGGCGGGCCGATTGCAGATAGTCCCCCATGCTGGACGTTGGCGAAAACGCCTGGTGATGACCGCGCATGATGAAATCTCCGGAAAACATCATGTCACGTTCTTCATCCACCAGCGATACGCTATTGTCGGTGTGTCCTGGTGTATAAAGCACTTTCAACTTGCGTTCTCCCAGGTCAATGTATTCTCCGGGTTTTATCCATTCCGTAACATGCCAAACTGGTGGTTCCAGGCCCTCAAAGCCACCTAGGTATTGCCCGCCGGTCAAAGCCAGTGTGTTGCCTTCTGCCTGCTGGCGAATGTGAGGCATGTCTATGATGGCCACGCGCTCCCAATCGGCCTGTCCGGTGTGATCATAATGAAAATGCGAAGGGCTGAATGTCAAAGGTAAGTCAGTGATCTGCTGGATGATCGGTCTTATGTCAAACTGTCCAATTCCTGCATCAAAAAGCAAGGCTCGCTTGTTTCCCAGAATAAGGTAACTGAAATTTTTCGTCCATGCTTCGGGTTCGCCGATGGCGTATGTCTTTTCGTCAAGCTGTGCAACAAAAAAATGCACATCAGACCCATAGTGTCTGCTGTTTGGTACAGGGTGTGGGTGTTCTTGCAAGGGTGTATAGTGTCCGGGCCAATTGTCAGCCGCCAGGCCGACCAGGGCGTGGCGTTTCCAGATGGCAACGGCAAGTAAAGCTGCAATTGCACAGGATGCTGTCAATAATACTTTGATGACTTTCATGGTGCGTGCCTGGCTGCATGGATTCGTCTGTGATGGCGGATTAAAGTGCTTGTTGCATGGATGTTTATTTGCAGCAATTCCCAGCTAATACGCCTGATTTGAGCGATTGAATGGATTGTGACCGATCACTCGGGTTCAGATGGCAGCAGTCCTGACCGACCGAGCCATGATACGGATCGTATCAGCGGCGATCCGGTCATAGGCGCCAACTTAAGGCGCAACCCGATGATTTCTCCTTGAAAGATCAGGGGTGACAGCTACAAGGATTGCTTTTACCGACGAAAGTGAAAGGTGATCCATGCAGCTGCCACACCCTGTTTCTAACTCGTTCGACGACTTCGTGCAAGTCCTGCCAACAGATTTCGAGGCGCAGGCCCGTCAGCTGGGTGCTTTCCGGCGCGCCCGTAAAGATCCAGTCACCGACCCAGCTGCTGCAGCTGGTGATGCTCTGTTTCGGCATGGATCTCTCCCTGCGCCGCTGTGCCGGCGAAGTGTCCCATCATCAGGGCTGCATCAGTGATACCGCCGTCGCCGGACGCCTCGGCGGCTGTGTCGAGTGGCTCGGCTCCCTCCTCGCTGGCGTGCCGGGGTTCGATGCCAGCCCCACCGATACCGGCAGGTTGCGTTTCCTGCTCATCGACGGTTCGACGGTACAGACTCCCGGCGCCACCGGAACCTCCTGGCGCCTGCACATCGCGATGAACCTGATCGAACAGCGTCTGCAGCAAGTGGCGCTCACGAACGAGAAGAAGGGCGAGGGGCTCGAGCACTTCTCACTCGACTCCGGTGACGTGGTGGTTCTCGATCGGGCCTGCAACCAGCCGAAATCCCTGGTGCCGTTCATCGAGCGAGGCGGCTCTGTACTCCTGCGCTGCAACCCCATGCGATGAACCTGTACATGCGGGAGGAGACGACGGGAGAACTCGAGAAGATCGACTGGTACTCGTGGCTCAGGGCGGCGGACACGGCGACACGATCCGTGCCGGTGGTCCTGATGCACAAGGATCGGGAGCGGGGCGAGAATCGCTGCGTGCAGGGTTTTCTGCACGCGATACCGCTGCTGCCGACACAGGCCAGCAAGGCCCGGCAGCGTGCGGCAGAGCGCGCGAGGAAACGCGGCAGCACCGCCAGCCGAGCCACACGCTTTCTGGCCGGCTGGGTGCTGCTGTTCTCATCACTGCCCTCGGAGATGCTCACGAGCAGGACGATCGCGTCACTCTACCGGGTTCGCTGGCAGGTGG
>PDWI01000182.1_pt1 | contig 94280 bp, 82 predicted proteins | sample 1430891 | NCBI WGS metagenome assembly PDWI01 (sample SAMN01162508, study PRJNA174530) | Oral metagenome, whole genome shotgun sequencing project. | biome: Marine environment; feature: Marine mammal; material: Swab sample of the gingival sulcus; isolation source: swab sample of gingival sulcus... | reverse complement strand
GTTGTTGTAACAAATTGTTTTTTAGCATCAGCTTCAAATACACATTGTACAAAGAAGACTTAATCATGAATGAGGCAATGATTATTTGGAGGATTTACAATGAATGGTACAGTAAAATGGTTTAACGCAGAAAAGGGCTATGGTTTTATTACTTCTGAAGAAGGTAATGATGTATTTGCACACTTTTCACAAATTCAAAAAGACGGCTACAAATCAATGGATGAAGGTAACAAAGTTACTTTTGATGTTGTAAACGGTCCTAAGGGTCCACAAGCTGAGAATATTGTTATCGTCGAAGATTAATTCGCGATTACATTGATTGTCTCAACTGCTTTAGCCTCCGGTAATGGGGGCTTTTGTTTTTTAAATTTTAAAGACTTTGCTGATATCGAAGTTGTTATTATTGTTTAAATCGGCTATAATGATATTATTCAAAAATGTCGAATTTTTTAGATAAGCATTCATATCATTGCATAATTTTGGAGGAAACATGAATCATTTTATTGCGCTTTTTTTGGCTTTTTTGTTAACAGGACAATCAACTTATTTTGTTGCTTCATCACAAGTCGCGCCGCTCGATAATACACCTACAATTGAAGTGGCTGAGCCGGTCTATGCTGACACAATCGAACAGCAGGATTTGCTCAATTATCAGCCAAATGAAATGGGCGGTGTCGTGGTTATTATGTATCACAATTTAGTTGAAACCGAAGCAAAAGAAGGGGCTTATGCGAGAACGCCACAAAACTTAAAAAAGGATTTAACTAGGTTGTGGCAAGAAGGCTATGTTCCGGTTAGCATCGACGACTACGTCAATGGCACAATTGATATTCCAATTGGCAAGTCACCGGTGGTTTTTACATTTGACGATGGCTATCAAAACAACTTTCAATTTTTAGCAGACGGCACACTTGATCCCGACTGCGTGATTGGTGTGTTTGAAGCGTTTTATGAAGAACACCCAGATTTTGTTCCCAAAGTAACCTTTTACCTCAATAAGAGCTTCTTTGGCGACGATGAATTTACACAGAAGAAAATTGACTTTTTTAACGGCCAGCAAAATTATACGCTGGGCAACCACACAATTGATCACAGTAATTTGCGAAAAATCTCAAAAGACAAGGTTGCAGCAATTATTATTGAAGAAGGCAAACTGCTAGAAAGTTATACCGGTCAAACGACATTTCACTTTGCCGTGCCATTTGGCGAAAAGCCCAAAAAATACTTTGAATGGTTAGCCGAAGATAATTTTCTGGGCAAGTATAAGATGCTCAGTTCATTAAATGTTGGTTGGAACCCAGCACCATCGCCCTACGATAAAGACTTTAACAAGTATAGTATTAACCGCATTACCTGCGGCGAAGATGACTTTGAACTGTTTTACTGGCTTGAAATTTTAAATAATCACCCTGAAAAGCGCTATATTTCTGATGGCAACCCAACACTTGTTACCGTACCACAACGCTATGCTGAAAAATTAGCTGAAATTAATTCTGACTTAAAACTAATTGTTTATGATGAAAGTGGTGTTATCAATGAGTAGTGATGCCATTATTATAGTTATTGTAGCAGTATTGTTAATTATTTTAATTTCAATTCAATATACCTTAAATCAAATCTTAATGCACAATAAAGAAATACTACGCATTTTACATTTAATTGCAAATAAGACCAAAAATTAGGAGGAATACGATGAAAATTAAAGCAAAATGGTTATGGCTTAGTCTACTTTTAATTATTGTACTTGTCGTGCCGGCTTTGGCAAGTTCCAACACAGTTCAAATCGACGCTAAAATGTTTAACGGTCGTCCCTACATACCGCTGCGCAAGACATTTGAATCGATCGATTATAAAGTGGATTGGAACGGTGATACGCGTGTTATATTAGTCGAAAAAGGCGACGCGAATTTACATTTTAAGCCTAGTCTACCTTACTTTATGCACAACGGCGTGCTGTCAAATAGTGGCGAGACGCCAATTATCGAAAATGGAACGACCTATATAACACTAGATACAGCACAACAAATATTTAGTTCGGTTGAGCAACAGTCTAAGTTGTCTTATTCAATCAGCCGTCAGCTCGTTAAAGTTGACCGTGGTCCTAAAACTTTAAGCGGCAGTGCAGAACTAAATGCGTTGTTGTTGTTTTACCCAGATGAAATCAGACCACCAATAATGGAAGATATCAACATGTTAGATTCTGTCATAGAAGAAACAGCTGTTGAAAAGCCGGCTATTGCAGCTAAGGCATCGCTTGCAGACGCTGAAAACGATTTTAGCAACACCAATAATCAGGTGACAGGCGTGTCAGAATCAGATATCGTTAAAACAGATGGCAACTATATTTATTCGTTAAAAGATGATGAATTACAAATTATTAAAGCGGGTCGTGGCAAACTAAAGGTTGTTGAAAAGCTCAAAGCTAAAAACAGCTATCCGCAAGAAATGTTTTTGTATCAAGATAAACTGGTACTAATCAGCAATGGCTTTACAAGTGACTTTAGAACCTGGGGCGACGAAGAAAAGCTAAATATTGGGCGCGTGTTCCCGCATCAGACGACATTTATTGACATATACGATCTCAGTAAACTAGAGATGATTGGTGCGCAACGCCTTAAGCGCATTAGTGTTGACGGCAATTATTTGACGGGGCGCCGTATCGATCAGTATCTTTACCTAGTTGCCAATCAGGGAGATTACAATCTTTATCCGGTTTATGGTCTTAGCGAAAAGGATATCGTTGATAATGACCTTACCCCTGATGAATTGACAAATGTCGATAAAATGATGTATTTTCCCGGTCATGTATCGCGTGAAATGATCTATACAGTTGGTATCGACCTCAATAATTTAGATAATTCGGCCATTGATATTAACGCTTGCATGGGTGGCGCGCAAAATGTTTATGCCGATCGCGAAAGCCTATATATTGCCAATACGCGTTACAATTGGTGGCGCGACTATGACAATGAAGAAGAAACCGACATTTATAAGTTTAGCATTAAGAATGGTAAATTCGACTATCAAGACAGCTGTTCACTGAGTGGTCATATTCTCAATCAATTTTCGATGGATGTACACAACGGCTTCTTTAGAATCGCGATGACAACTCGTGGTAAGGTAGATTGGAATAAGACACTGAACCATTTGTTAATTCTGGATGACAAGTTAGAAGTTGTCGGCAAAGTAGCAGACTTAGCACCGGGTGAACGCATTTATAGCACACGCATGATGGGTGACAAAGTATTTATTGTTACCTATCGTGAAGTCGATCCGTTTTTCGTTATTGACGCAAGCGTGCCAACGGCACCTAAAGTACTCGGATACTTAAAAATACCGGGCTATAGCAATTACATGCACCCCTATGATAAAAATACTATTATCGGCATTGGTATAAACACAGTAGAAAAAGAAAATGGCAGAATCGTCAATGACGGCGTAAAAATTTCGCTATTTGACATTACAAATCCGAAGAATCCAATTGAAAAAGACAAAGTATTAATCGGCAATGGTGATGCCTATAGCGAAGTGGACTACGACCACAAGGCGTTTTTATTCGATGCTGAAAAAAATATTATGGCGCTACCGATTAGTCAGCAAAAGATAAACGGCTACAGTAAAGACGCCTATGTTTTCAACTTTAATAAGAGTGGCAAACTAATATTAAAGGGTGTTATTAGTCATAATGAGTTTGCGCTTACAGATAAGCACTATAGTGACTGGAATAAAGATATCAATCGTATCTTGTATATTAACGATGACCTTTATACACTATCTAATAATTATCTATACTTAAATGATATTGATACACTAACCAGAATAGACTATTTACAACGCTAAGGGAGGGAAAATGTCAATTGAAAACAAGCGGCAAGTTGTCTTGTTAAGCGCAGATGAAATAAGCGAACGCGTCTGCGCTCTGGGCAAAACGCTATCAGAAGCGTATCGCGACAAAAATTTAATGGTTATTTCGCTTTTAAAGGGCAGTTTTATCTTTACGGCAGATTTAGTACGTGCGTTAGATATACACGTACGCATCGAATTTATGACGACATCAAGCTATGGCCATGGTCATGTCAGTTCGGGACAGGTCAAAATAGTACAGGACATCGACGAAGACATATCGGACTACGATGTACTTGTCGTCGATGATATAGCCGATTCAGGCGTTACCTTAAAAGGTGTATTGGCGCATTTGGAAAACAAGGGTGTTAAGTCGATTAGATCTTGTGTCTTACTCGACAAGCCATCACGCCGTCAAGTTGAAATTGTACCTGATTATGTGGGCTTTGAAATACCTGATAAATTTATTGTCGGCTACGGTTTAAACTACGATTATTTATATCGCAATGTGCCATATGTATTCGCCTTTGAAGATTAACAAACAATTAAAGCTGTATTAAATTGGGTTTTTAAAATAGCTAATACATGCGTTATTTCTTATAATGTAATTAGGCTATTAATTCAATTTAATGGAGGACACAATGAAAAAATTATATCGCTCTAATACAGATAAAGTGATTAGTGGCGTTTGCGGTGGGTTGGCAAAGTATTTCGGTATAGATGCAACAATAATTAGGGTGGTCATGTTGCTGCTGTTCTTTTCGGGTGGTATAGGCTTTATCCCCTATTTAATTGCAATGTTGATTATTCCGAAAGAACCAAGGATATTACGCGAAGAAGATATTCGTTACGTACCGCGTGACGACATAGACAAAACAGATTGGTAATAGGAGATTTATGGCTAAACAGGCATTATTTCTAGAAGGTGGCGGCATGCGCTGTATATTTACAGCAGGCGTGCTTGAAGCCTTTTTAGAGCGCAATATAGAATTTGATACAATTTACGGCATTTCAGCCGGTGCAACGGCTGCGACAAGCTTTATTAGCAAGCAAGCCGGTCGCAACAAACGGGTGTTTTCAGACTATGTCGACGACCCCAATTATAAGGGCATTAAACACTGGGTTAAGTCGGGCTCTTATTTTAATATCGACTATATATTCAATACTATACCAAATGAATTAGACCCATTTGATTATGATACTTTTTTTAATAGCGAAATGGGCTTGCAAGCCGTCTTAACAGATTGTGAAACCGGCAAAGCAAATTTTTTTGATGTAAAAGCATCGAAAGATGAATTTACCAATGTGCTCATTGCGGCAACCAGTTTACCACTGATGGCGCCGCCCGTATTAATAAGAGGTAAGTATTACTTAGATGGTGGCATTGGTTGGCCGCTTTTGTGTGACCAAATATTAGAACAAGACTACGACCATGTCACCTTTGTACTAACTCAAAAAATGGGTTATCAAAAGCCGCCAGAAAAGTCTTTACCGCTGATTAAACTGGTTTTATGGCGTTATCCCAAAATCGCTGAAATGATTAAAATAAGGCATACGGTCTATAATCAAACGCTGGCTAAAATTCACAGTTTGGCAGACAACCCGCGCGTCACTGTGATATATCCTGGTGACGACTTTAATGTCAAACGGGTAGAGCATAATCCTGATAATGTCTTAAGTGCCTATCAAGATGGTTATCAAAAGGGGTTGGCGTATAAAGTAGTAAGTAAAGAGTAATATCACACTCATTGTAATTTCGAGCGATTGAAACGAAAGCATTTCGCTTTTATCATTGGCTGGCTGTAATTTTTTAGGAGGCAGCGCTACGCTCAAAACTCACCTACCTGGTCGTAAACGCAAGCGTTTACTGCTCGGTCGTGCATCCTACCTGGTCGTAAACGCAAGCGTTTACTGCTCGGCCTGGCAACCTGTCTACAAAAACAACAGCCACCCAATGTGCGGGGCACTTTCTGACAATCGCTAACGTTGTCATTTCGAACGACAAATCTCGGGTTTATTAAGAACCACAAAGGAGCCAAAATGATCAAGAGCAATACTAATATAACGAACACAATTTCAACTGACATAACGAATTCAGTTGATCAAATCGCTCTGAATAATGTAACAAATGCGTCTAATACCGGCGCAACAGTTCAAGCAGAATGCGTTAGCGCCTATCATGCGGCAATTTCTTTGACGACCCAGTTTAAGCAAATCGTTAACCTTAACGCATCTAGGATAAACCTCGTTGGAAAAAATTTTGCTGATGAAGATGTCAAAAATAGCAATAGAATAAGTGGTAAATAGTATGGCTAATCCAAATGACAAGTATTTCGAAAATGAAAGGTTAGCTAAAGAAAGAAAAGCCAATAGAATCGCGACTAAAAAATTAAATGAACGTAAGCAAATGATGCAATATGTTAGAAGCAAAATTAATCGCGAAATTGAGGCACTCTACCATGTTTTTAATAAACAGGGGCATGCGCTAAATGAGCTCGATGGTATAACTTTTGATATCCAAAACGATCTGAAGCGTACATTTTACAAAGATGAGTTTGATTATCTGACGGCAATTTCTAATCTAATTGCATTATGTAAGGAGACATATAAAAGAGATATTGGCTTAATATCTATTGGAGATTAAAATCAGCAATTGATAAAGGCAAAACTAATATAGCGTTAACAGTTGATCAGTAAAATGATAAAAAATATCGAATGACATTGAAAAAGCTGACTTTTTTCTATAAGTCATGGTATAATGGCAAAAGGAAAAAACAAGACTAATGGTTTTAATATAAAGGAGTTTTTATGGGTAGAATAGGAACAATTATTAACCGTAAAGGTAAGCAAGACGCAAAAAAGGCTAAAATTTTTACAAAACTCGCGCGTTATATTACAGTTGCTGCACGTGAAGGTGGTGGCGACCCTGCTTATAATGCATCGCTTGCAGCAGCAATTGATAAGGCAAAAGCGGCCAACATGCCAAACGATAATATTGACCGCGCAATTAAAAAAGGTACTGGCGAAGACGATGGTGCCGTCTATACTGAACTGACATATGAAGGCTACGGCCCCGGTGGCATTGCCATTTTGGTTGAATGCTTAACTGACAACACTAACAGAACTGCTGCTAATGTGCGTAGCTATTTTACGAAGGGCAATGGCAACTTAGGTACCAATGGCTGCGTTAGTTTTATGTTTGATCGCAAGGGTGTTTTAGTTATCGATAAAAGCGATGATATTTCAGAAGAAGACTTAGAGATGACAGTCATAGAATCGGGTGCTGAAGACTTTGTCGTCGAAGATACACACTTTGAAATCTACACTGAAGTTGAGGACTTCGCAGCAGTAAAAGCAGCATTAAACGCAGAAAATTATACCTTTTCAATGGCGGAACTGCGTTATTTACCGCAGACGATGACAGAGCTAAAAGATGAAGATGACATTAAAAATATGAACAAGCTAGTCGACCTATTTGAAGATGACGACGACGTTCAAAATATATATCACAATTGGCAAGAAGCTTAATTTTAATAAAAGTCTTATTTCAAAAGTTAAAGCCCCCATATTGGGGGCTTTAGAGCGTCAACAAAGTCAACAAAACTTATGGTATTTAATCAATTTCCGCTTTCTTCAAGCAATTTCTTAGTATCTTCTAAATACTCATCAATAACATTTTGCACTTCTGAATCTTTCAGTACAATCGAAATTTCAATTCGCCTATTTTTGGCATAAGCTTCTTCCGTTTTTCCCAATACAACAGGGCGAAATTCTGAATAGGCCGATGAGGCAAAATACTCACCGTATTTAGATGCCAATATGGGGTTGGCATTAAACATATAATTGATTACCGCACCGGAACGCTCTGCTGATAGCCGTCTATTTACTGATTCATCACCACGCGAATCGGTGTGGCCTTGTATGACAATACTTTCGATATTCTTTCTAACTTCGTATTTGTCTAATACACTTTTAAAAGCATCAGATAGTTTAGCCAGTAATTTTTTACCTTCGGGTTTAATTGTCGCCGAATTAAAATCGAACACCAAACTTTCGTTAATGACGATATTACCGGCTTGACTAATACTGACCAGTGGTTCGCCATCAGCATTAGTTTTGCCAAGTTTGTTCTCGACGCTGTTTTTGACGTTTTTTAAGACGTCGACGCGAAGTAACGCTACGCCCTGTAAACGCGACCTAAGGTTGCCCAGTTCTCTGTTGCTTTCGGCAATAATTTTACTCTGTTCTTCAACTTGTTCTTGCGAAAGTTTTAAAGCGATTTCACCTTGTTCAATTTCAGCTTTTGTATCTGCCAATTCGTCTTGAATTAAACGCAACTGATTTTCAGCCTGACTGATTTCAGCTTTTGATGATTCTAATTTTTTTTGGGTGTCCATTAATTGCTTTTTGGCAAAATCTAAATTATTGCCTGTGACAATGTTTTGAATAAACGCCAGTAAAACCAAAGTAAAAAGTATTAAAACAAAAGTTGAAATTAAATCGGTAAAGGAGGGCCAAAACGTATCTGAACTTATTGCTTCAGCGTAATAACGCTTTCTCGTCTTCATAAGTACCTCCTTACTTAACCGCTAATCGGCTGATTGGGTTCCTTTGTGTTGTCGTGTTTCAGTTGTTGGTTGAGTGCTCTTATTTCTTGATAGCCGTCGGCCAAGGTCTTAGTATTGTGATTTATTTCGTTTGTAAAATCGCTAAATGTCAAACTCATTCTTTGAATATTATCTTTTAAGTGATAATTAAATTCCTTAAAGTCACGCGCGCTTTCGCTAAACACAGTTAAAGACTTTTCAAAGCTATTGACCGACTGGTTGATGCTTTCGGCAGTGTTTGCCAATTCGCCGGTAACACCATAAAGGCGATTGATCAGGGCATTGGTCAGAACTTTAAGTGACTGGGCATCAATGCCTTGTGCGCCCTGAACAATTGTACCGTCACTACCTTTAACCGTCGAATACTTAGCGTAATCTTCTCTAACTTCCTTAAATAAGCGATTATCTAAGTATTCTTCTATTTGAGCCATTAGGCTAATGCGCTTGTCGGGGGCATTAAAAAACAAATTAAATAATGTCATAATTATCGACGCAGAAATACCAAATAGAGATGTTACAAAGGCAACGGACATGCCAGATAGTGCATTAATCAAGCTGTCGGTAATTGAGGCATTGATAGCGAGCGCCTGTTCTACATCTTGACCTAAAAGCGTAACAAGTTTAGAAATTGAAATTGTCAAGCCAAAGAAAGTACCAACCAAGCCGAGGATAATCATTAAACTAACCGATGTTTTAACAAAACGTTCACCTAACGCCGAAGCGCGCATATGGGTACTCATGCGCTTTTCAATAATCGCTTGGGTATTGATTTCACCATAGTGTTTTGATGAAGCTTCAGTGTAGTCACTGACGATATCATTAAGCATAAAATCGTCAAAGATTCGCTTCTCGCGATGCTCTTCATTTTGCAAGTCATCTTCTAATTTTTTATACGTGACGATCAAGCCGATATTGACAGCAAAGGCAATTACTAAAACGGCTACAATTGCCAAAACAATCACGATTCCGACAGTGTTGAGCGATAATATCATGCCAATAAAAGTTCTTATCATACTATACCTCCTTATTTTGCCTAAACTTTAGCTGTTTGAACTTGTTAACGATTATACCTTATCATAACCTATTTAAACGTAACTTTGTATTATATTATAATTTTTTGATTAATATTTAATCAAGTTCTAAGAATAGCTGGGATAATAAAATCATTAGCAAAAAATTTTGCACTAGACTATTTTTTTTGATCTTAATATGATAAAATATAAAAAACATTAATAATCGAGGTAAAACATGACAAATAAACAAGAAGATATCAAAAGACAAGCGCATTTGTTTAAACATTGTGAAGCATTGGTTGGACGGCAAAAACAAATGTTTCGAGAACAGTTAAACCAAATCGATATTGCAAAGATTAATCAATTATACGATTCATTGTGTACGGGTAACACAACTGTTAATCCTCACCAAAGCATTGCGCCAATTTTACCGCATAATCCCACAGCAGAACAAGTTGAAAGCTACAAAAAAATTGGCAATAAAGCACTAAAAGGTGGTAAAGTGGCAGCTTTACTATTAGCGGGTGGGCAGGGGTCGCGACTTGGTCACGATGGTCCAAAAGGCACGTATGATATCGGAGTTTCAGGTGGTAAGTCGCTATTCGAATTACACGCAAACTATCTTAAACGCCAGAATAATACAATAGGCCATACAATGACTTGGCTAATTATGACCAGTGTCATTAATCATGCAGCCACGGTTCGTTTTTTTGATGAAAACAATTATTTTGGCTATCCAAAAGATAAAATTACTTTTTTTGAGCAAGGGATGATTGAAGCCGTCGACTTTGACGGTAAAATTATCATTGAAAGCGAAACGAAAATCAGTCGCAGCCCCGATGGCAATGGCGGTTGTTTTCGCGCTTTAAAAGAAAATAAGATAATCGACAAGTTAATTGCTGATGGTTGTGAATGGCTGTTTATCTTTAATGTCGATAACGCCATCGTCAATATTGCCGATCCGCTTTTTATTGGCTTTACTATAGATGCTCAATGTGCTTGTTCTGCCAAGGTAGTTGAAAAGACAATGCCATCTGAAAAAGTTGGTATACCTTGTATGGCAGATGGCCGTCCGACAATTGTTGAATACTCAGAAATGAGCTCTGATATGATTGAAGCGCGTGACGACAGTGGCAAACTGTTGTACCGCGGCGGTAACATTGGTAATTATTGCATTAGTTTAGCAGAGCTTAAGCGCTATCTTGCACAGCCTTTAAATTATCACTTGGCGACCAAGAAAATAGCTTATTTAGATGACAATGGTCAAACAGTTAAGCCAAGTGCGCCCAATGGTTATAAATTTGAATTGTTTATTTTTGATATATTTCCAGCTTTTTCTGATATGGCGGTATTGCAAGTTGTGCGCGAGTTAGAATTTGCTCCGGTAAAAAATGCAACAGGTAACGATTCGCCAGAAACAGCCAAACAGTTGTACAATAATAAATTTAGCGTTAAATAGGGTGAGTAAGGTGAACAATAATTTTTTTAATGTTGTATTAGCGATTACACTCGCCAATGTTGAAGAGGGCATTCATGTAGTTGATAAAAACGGCAAAACTGTTATCTACAATAAGGCGATGGAAAAAATAGAGGGCATGAGGGCAAAAGACGTCATTGGTAAACATATTTTAAAGGCCTATAGTGGTTGGCAAGATGACAATTCAACGCTATTAACTGTCTTAAAAACGGGCAAGCCGATCCATCGTTCTAGTCAAAAATATCTAAATCTAGCGGGCAGACCAATTGTTACAGTCAATACAACTTTGCCATTATATGATAACGATAAACTGGTGGGGGCTTTAGAAATAGCAGGTAATGTAACAGAAGTAAGCGACTTATCAGAAGAACTGATAAAGTTGCGTCAGCAATTAATAAAGCCAAAGCGAAAGAACAAACGTGATAAACACTATTCATTTGACATGTTAATTGGTGAAGATCCCAAGTATTTACGTGCTGTCAAACAGGCTTTTCAGGCAGCGCAGAGCAGCTCTAATGTACTTATTTACGGTGAAACTGGTACAGGCAAAGAGCTTTTTGCGCAAAGTATACATTCAGAAAGCGAACGTAATAAAAAGCCGTTTATCGCTGTCAACTGTGCAGCTCTGCCTGAAACTTTGCTAGAAGCAACCTTGTTTGGTACGACACGGGGCGGTTTTACTGGCGCAGTTGATCGACCCGGTATATTTGAACAGGCCGATGGCGGCACATTATTTTTAGATGAACTGAATTCAATGTCGCTAAATTTACAGTCTAAGTTACTGCGCGTCTTGCAAGAAAATTACATCAGACGTATCGGTGGTTTAAAAGACATTCCGGTCGATGTCAGAATTATCGCTGCGACCAATCAAAAGCCAAGTGTTTTATTAGAAAACGGCGAATTGCGCAATGATCTATATTATCGCATTAATGTCATGTCGATTAATATTCCCAGTTTGCGCGAACGGCCACGCGATATCGACTTATTAATCAGCCGATTTCTCTATCAACTGAACAACAAATTAGGTAAAGATGTTTGGTATATCGATGAAGAGATAACGCCGCATTTATACAGCTATGATTGGAAAGGTAATGTGCGCGAACTGCTCAATTTTCTTGAGTCATCACTCAATATGGTGGGGGATGAACGCATCATAAAGCGTGAGCATTTACCGCTGCATTGGCAAGATATTATCTCTAATAAAACTACAGAAGATGCAGCGCCTATTGTTGATAAACTTAATGATAAGATAAAAATACAAGCGGAGCATTACATCGATTTAAATAGTGAACTGGCGCGTATTGAAAAGCAAATTATCATCGACCATTTTACACTTTACAATGGTAATATTACAAGAATTGCCAAGTCACTTGGCATTTCAAGGCAAAACTTACAATATAAAATTAAGAAGTACAATTTGTAATGATTAATATTGGCGCAAAATATTTGGCGAAAAGCAAAATATTTTGCGTTTTTTATAGCGTTTTTAGGCTTAATAATCAATTTTTTTGGCACGTAATTTGCGTATATAGTGTATTGATAACTATTCAATTCGATTCACAAGTTTTTCGGTCGAGATGAACAGTTACCTATAGTAGTATTAGTAGTATTTAAATAAAAAATGGAGGTTAGATTTATGAAAAGAAATGTAAGAGTTGGTATTTGGGGCTTCGGAGCAATGGGCAGTGGAATGGCGAAAATACTCGTCGAGAAAAAAGGTGTTGAAATCGTTGCAGTTTGTGACCGCAATGCAAAGCGCGCCGGTAGAGAGATGTACGAGTATTTAGGTGTAGAAAGAGGAGACAGACCTGAGGTTTACTTTATTAAAGAACCTGAAAAGGCGTTTCCTGTTGGTTGCTGTGATGTTGTTTTAACAGCTACTGATTCATTTACTGAAACAGCTTTTCCTAGATTAAAATTCTGCTTAGAGCAAAAACTTAACGTTATTTCTACTGCCGAAGAAATGGCATATCCTCAAGCACAAAATCCTGAACTTGCAAAACAATTAGACGAAATTGCCAAAGCAAACGGCGTCAGTATTTTAGGCACAGGTATTAACCCTGGTTTAATCATGGACTTACTTGTTGTCGTTTTAAGTGGTGCAATGACACATGTTGAAAGTGCAAAGGCAGAACGCATTAATTCACTGTCACCATTTGGTCACACTGTTATGGAAGAACAGGGTGTTGGTATTACAGTTGACGCGTTTAATAAAGGTGTTGCTGAGGGCTCACTATCGGGCCATGTTGGCTTTGCTGAGTCTATTACAATGATTGGTGATGCACTAGGCTGGAAAGTTGATAAAATTGAAACACAAATGAAGCCAATTGTTACAGATGTCGACAGAAAATCACCACATGGTTTTGCCGCTGCTGGTAACGTTGCAGGTGTTAATATGACTGGTCAAGGCTATGTTAATGGCGAACTGTTAATCGATATGTATCATCCGCAACAAATTGAACCTGAACAGGTTGGCGTCCACACTGGCGATTACATTACGCTTAAAGGCACACCAGAAATTAATATGTCAATTAAACCTGAAACTGAAGGTGGCTTAGGTACAATTGCCATGTGTGTCAACATGATTCCGCAAGTGATTAATGCTAGCCCTGGCTTGAAAACAATGTTAGATCTACCAGTGCCTAGAGCAATTATGGGCGACTTACGCGATAGAATTGAAAATTTAGAATAAAGGAGTAAATATGGCTAAAAAAGGTGATTATGTCAATGTTCACAATATAATTTTAACGCCAGACGAGCGCGCGCCACAAGTACCCAGCGACACCAAACAGGTACCATTGGAAATGTGGGTGCGCGGTTTCCTGATGGAAGATGCAAATTTAAATGATCAAGTTACTGTAAAGACAATAACAGGTCGACTTGTTAAAGGTAAATTAGTTGAAGAAAACCCAACTTATCGCCATTCATTTGGTGAACACGTTCCTGAAATTTTCCAAATTGGCCTACAACTAAAAGCAATTTTATTTGGAGGTGACCAATGAAAGATATGAGCTATCAAGGCGTAATGAGCCGCCGCAACGAAATTATGGAAGCAGCAGTCGGTGTCGACTACACTGAATTTGAACAAAGCAACATTGCTTTCGACTATGAAGGTATGATGAAAAAAACCGGCTATTCACTTGAAGAAATTCAAAAAATTCAGAAGGCCGTCGGTATTGGTGATACGCCGTTGCTTGAACTAAAGAACATTACAGCATTGGGCAGAAAAATAGCCAAGTCGGGTAAGGGCGCGCGTATTTTTATAAAAGACGAGGCGTCGAATCCGTCGGGTAGTTATAAGGCAAGACGTGCCGCAACGTCAGTTTATCACGCATATAAAAATGGCTATAAAGGGGTTATTGCTGCAACAAGTGGTAACTATGGTGCTGCTGTTGCATCGCAAGCTGCCATGTACGGCCTAAAGTGTATTATTGTACAAGAATGCTTTGATTCAAAAATGAAGGGTCAGCCTGAAATTATTGAAAAGGCGCGTAAATGCGAGGCGCTTGGCGCCGAAGTCGTACAGTTGACTGTTGGACCAGAGCTGTTCTATACATTCTTGCAACTACTTGAAGAAACTGGCTATTTTAATGCTTCGCTCTATACGCCATTCGGCATTGCTGGTGTTGAAACACTGGGTTATGAATTGGTTATGCAAATGCGCGAGCGTGAGGGCAAAGACCCCGATGTTGTCGTCTGCACCAACGCAGGTGGTGGTAATTTGACGGGTACAGCTAGAGGTATTATTAAAGCGGGAGCAGAAAATACCAAAGTGGTTGCTGCCAGCGTTGATTTATCGGGCTTACATATGGCAAGCGACAATGATTTTAACCGCAAGTCGTTCACAACGGGGCATACTGGTTTTGGTATTCCGTTTACGACCTTGCCGGATCGTTCTGATGTACCGCGTTCAGCCGGTCGACCTTTACGTTACATGGATCGCTATGTCACAGTAAAGCAAGGCGAAGTTTTTTATATGACAGAAGCGTTGGCGCAGCTTGAGGGAATTGAACGCGGCCCAGCTGGAAATACTTCTTTAGTGGCCGCCTTGGCAATTGCCACTGAAATGGACCAAGATAAAATTATCGTCGTGCAAGAAACTGAATACACAGGCGCTGGCAAAGGCATTCAGCCACAGCTTAGTTTTGCAAGGCAAAACGGCATTGATTTAAAGTTTGGCGACCCTGATCAAGAAGTGCCCGGCCAGTCAATTATACTGCCTGAACACCCCTCGTTGATTAAAGCGCGTGACTTTGATTTAGATAAATTGCGTAAATCTTGCATTAAAAACGCAATTGGTAACACAGAAAAAGAAAAGCTGACTGATGTTGACATTGACTACTTGGTAGCAGAAACAAATACTAACCGAGATTACGTAATGTCGGTACTCAACAGTTTATAGATAGGGGAGGTATCAGATGAAAGGTGCAGTAGTTAGAGATGATGATTACGCTATTCGACGTAAACATCTTGCAGATTTATCCGATGAGCAATTAAAAGAAAAATTTTGGGCTTTAATCGAACAAATTGTTGACCCAATGCTCGATTTGGCCAAAACGCATACATCGCCTTCGGTTGAACGTTCGGTGTTGTTGCGTATGGGCTTTTCCAGCTTAGAAGTTAAGCCGCTGGTAGAGGGCGCAATTGACCGCGACTTAATCGGTAAAGGCGTCGGGCACATTGTCTATCGCATTGCCAAAGAAAAAAATATCAGCCTACGCGAAGCAGGCTTGGCAATGATTGAAGGCGAATACTGGGACGATGCCGTAGAGATTTTTAAAGGAGGTCAATAATGTCTTTAGTAGCTGAAACAAAAATGGATATTAGAGAAATCCTGAAAGATTTAAAGGACTATCGTCCGAAAAGACGTGGTTGGATTTGGCGTGAAAACATCAAAGATTTAAAAATGGGTAAATTTACCTATCAACAGTGTGCCGCACCACTTGAAAAAAGCGTTGGTATTCCGGCATCACAGTACTTTGACAACTTAGATCCACAGCCAGTTGAAACAATTACCACTGAAATTGCGTCTGGTCGCTTTGAAGACGATATTCGCCGAATGCGCATGAGCGCGTGGCACGGTGCAGACCACATTATGGTTATTCGTACAGCTGGTCAATCACACTTTGACGGTTTAATCGAAGGTACCCCACAGGGGATTGGCGGTGTACCAATTTCTAGAAAACAAGTGCGTGCACACCGCAAAGCGCTCGATTTAATTGAAGAAGAAGTTGGCCGCCCAATTAATTACCACTCGTATATTTCGGGTGTGGCTGGCCCTGATATTGCCGTTATGTTTGCCGAAGAAGGTGTCAACGGCGCCCACCAAGACCCGCAATATAACGTATTATACAGAAACGTCAACATGGTGCGTTCGTTTATAGACGCCGCCGAATCAAAAAAAGTAATGACTTGGGCTGATATTGCGCAAATCGACGGTGCGCACAACGCTAACGCAACAGCGCGTGACGCCTGGAAAGTTATGCCAGAGCTGATGGTTCAACACGGCATTAATTCATTGTTTTCGGCAAAGGTCGGCATGAAAAAATCAAACATTTGTCTGTCAACAGTGCCACCGACGGCAGCACCGGCTCCGTCATTAAAATTTGACTTACCGTATGCCGTTGCACTGCGCGATTTCTTTACAGAATACAAAATGCGCGCGCAAATGAATACCAAGTATATTACATCTTCGTCACGTGAAGCAACAGTTACACACGTCTTAAATATGCTAATTTCACGCTTGACCAGCGCTGATATTCAGTCAACCATTACACCTGACGAAGGTCGTAACGTACCATGGCACGTTTACAATATCGAAGCCTGTGATACAGCCAAGCAATCGCTTGTCACAATGGACGACTTACTGGCAATGGTTGAACTGCGCAAAGAGGGCTTTTTACCCGACAAAGTACGCGAACTAAAAGAGCGCGCTATTCTCTATTTAGAACAAATTATCGAAGACGGCGGTTACTTTAATTCAGTGGAAAAGGGCAATTTTGTCGATTCTGGCATGTTCCCAGAGCGCAACGGTGATGGCATTGTTCGTCGCAGTGATGGTGGCATTGGCGCCGGCACAGTTTACGTCAGAGATGAGGACTATATGGCGCCGGTTACAGCCCACTATGGCAATAACAATGTTGCACAGTATGATCCAACCGCAGTTGACGACCCAGCGTCATTAATTGGCGGTTGTACATTTGAAAAACCAGAAAAAATCATTTACATCGATGAATTAGATGATATTGACAATGTCAATTTGCGTATGGATAAAACCGAAAAATACCGCAATTCGCATTTATTGACACCAGAAGTTGAATGGCTTGGCGACCAAACCGTTGTCACCGAATACTTTTTACCAACTGATGCCAGAACGGCGGAATTTGCGGCATTAGAACTTGCCAAAAAGCAAAATATGCATGACCCTGAAGTCATTCATGTTGAAGTGATGCACCCATCTGAGGGTACGCGCGTTCAGGTTAAGGGGCGTTTAGAAGTAGACATCGACATGTCAAAACTAGAAATTCCGCCACTGCCAGAAATTATGAGCGACGACGAAATTAGGGCATATGTTAAAGACTATGGCGTTAAAATTGTCGCGGCAACTGTTGGTGAAGATGAACACTCGGTTGGTCTGCGTGAAGTTATTGACATTAAGCACGGCGGCATTGAAAAGTACGGTATCGACGCTGAATACCTGGGCACATCTTGTCCAATTGAAAAATTAGTTGATGCCGCCATTGAGTCAGACGCCGACGTTATCTTGGCTTCAACCATTATTTCACATGATGACATTCACTACAAAAATATGAAGCGCATCCACGACTACGCCACTGAAAAAGGCGTACGCGAAAAACTGATTATTTGCGCTGGCGGCACGCAGGTCACCCCTGAAATCGCCCGTCAAAATGGCATGGACGAGGGATTCGGTCGCTATGACCGCGGTGTCAACGTAGCGACATTCATTGTTAAAGAACTCAAAAAACGTAAAGGAATTGAATAACGGAGAAATTATGAAGATCGACATACTCGTAGCAGAAATAGGCAGCACAACAACTGTCATTAACGCATTTGATGACATCAATACTGCCGACCCTAAGTTTATTGGGCAAGGTCAGGCGCCGACATCAGTTTTAGAAGGCGATGTCAACATTGGATTAAACGGCGCAATAGACGATCTTAAAAAGCGACTCGGCATTGACAAAATTGAATATCAGCAACTATTGGCAACTAGTTCGGCTGCCGGTGGTTTAAAAATGACAGTGCATGGCTTAGTCTACGATATGACTGCCAAGGCCGCCCGCGAGGCGGCACTTGGCGCAGGCGCCAATATTCACTTGGTAACAGCAGGTAAGTTGCGGCGCACTGATCTTCAAAAAATACGCGAAGTTCAGCCTAATATTATTTTAATAGCTGGCGGTGTCGACTACGGTGAGCGCGATACGGCACTTGCACACGCTGAAAAAATAGCTGCTGCTGATTTTAATGTGCCCGTTATTTACGGCGGTAATATTGAAAATCACGCAGAAGTTAAACTGATTTTTGAAGAAGTTGGCAAATCGCATCTCTTGCGCATTGTCGACAACGTTTATCCAAAAATAGATGTGCTCAATGTCGAACCCGCGCGCAACGTTATACAAGATGTCTTTGAAGAACATATTATTCATGCACCTGGTATGACCAGTGTACGCGATATGGTTAATGGTCCAATTATTCCAACGCCAGGTGCAGTTATGGAAGCAGCCAAACTGTTAAAGGCAGAAATAGGTGACCTAATCGTCTTTGACGTCGGTGGCGCAACCACTGATTTACATTCGGTAACAGAGGGGTCAGATGACATTAACGATATTTTGTTAAGCCCCGAACCCGTTGCCAAACGCACTGTTGAGGGCGATTTAGGCGTCTATGTTAACATGCGCAATATCGTCGAACGGATTGGTCACGATAAATTAATGAAAGATTTAAAAGTAGACCAAGCGACGCTCAACAAGTTAATCGCCAACCACGTGCCGATACCAGTTGACCCACTGCAAAAGCAGTTTGTTGAACGACTTGCCAAAGAGGCGGTGCTTTTGGCAGTAGAGCGCCATGCTGGCGGCTTTAGAACACTTTATGGCGGTTCTCGCAAGACCTTAGCAGTTGGCAAGGACCTTACCAGTGTGCAGTATATCGTCGGGACTGGTGGTGCATTAACGCGTTTACCTGCACGGGTTGATATATTAAAATCAGTTTCACGCAGTAATAAAGGTGATAAACTCTACCCAACCAAAGAGGCCAAAATACTGATCGATAATGACTACATTATGGCATCACTTGGTGCACTTGGCAAGGTTAACCCAGCAGCCGCAGTTAAGTTAATGAAAAAGAGCTTGAAAATATAAGATAAGAGGTAATTATGTACCCAAGATTAGTCATAGACAAAACTAAACTAACAGACAATGTAAAGGCGATGGTAGCGCGCTGCAAGACAAGCAACCTGACGGCAATGGGCGTCACCAAAGTATTTTGTGCCGACAGTGAACTAACACAGTGCTATATTGATGGCGGCGTCGACTACTTAGCCGACTCGCGCTTATTAAACCTAAAAAAACTAGCCGCTTTTGACATTGAAAAAGTATTACTTCGCTTACCAGCATTAAGCGAAGTCGGACAAATTGTCGAATACAGCGATATATCGCTAAATTCAGAAATTACTACGATAAAGGCTTTAGGTAAAGCAGCACAAGATAAAAATAAAGTGCATAAAATTATTCTAATGATCGACCTTGGTGATTTACGCGAGGGTGTTTGGCCAACCGATTTCGACCAAATGGTAACAGAAATTAAAGCCATCAAAGGCATTGAACTATTTGGTTTAGGTACTAATTTAACTTGCTATGGTGGTGTTATTCCAACAGTTGAAACGCTTTCTAGGCTAACTGATTTAGCTACTGAGTTAAAAGAAAAACATGGCATCACAGCTAAAATACTTTCAGGTGGCAATTCAAGCAGCGTCTATTTATTAGATAAGGGTGAAATGCCGGCAGCGATTAATAATTTACGCTTGGGTGAATCAATTGTCTTAGGACGCGAAACAGCCTATGGTGATACCATTGCCGGTACACACACAGATGTCTTCAAACTAGAAGCTGAAATCATCGAGAAGAAGCTAAAGCCTTCGCTCCCAATTGGTAAAATTGGTATGGATGCCTTTGGCAACACGCCAAGTTTTGAAGATAAGGGCGAACGTGTGCGTGCAATATTGGCAATCGGTAGACAAGATGTACACATTGATAATTTGATACCTGAAGACAAGGCGATTAGCATCTTTGGCGCATCAAGCGACCATTTAATCGTCGACCTTACTGACGTTGCTGATAACTATCAAGTAGGGGATATTGTGCGGTTTGACATTGAATATGGTGCAATGCTAGCGTTAATGACATCGCCCTATGTCGAAAAGACTTATAAGTAAGATTAGCTTATATATAATTTCAAAGCGCTGGTAAAAACTAGCGCTTTTTTTGTAGACGGCTCCGCGCTTAACGGTGCAATCGGTGGAATTTATCGAAGCGCTTATGCTAATCCATCATGCAAGTGCTCGCTAGCGTTGCGTCCTGCAACGCTCACTCAGGCGTGCTCCGAAAATCTTTTAAAACTCCCCTACGCTCCAAGTGCCCGCATCCATTAAAGCACGTAATACGCTTGTCGCGCTTTTAAACTTCAGTGTCAAACGAAGAGAACTAATAAGCGGCGATTGTCAGAAAGTATTGAGTGCATCGGGTGGCTGTTGTTTTTGTAAAGGTAGTTTTGAGCGTAGCGCTACCTTCTAAAAAATTACAGCCGGCCGATGAATCAAGCGAAATGCTTTTGTTTCAATCGCAGAGTTTATAGTGTACCTGACGTATTTGCACAAATATAACGTCTTGCTTTTGTGCGTACAAAAACGTATAATTAGTTTAAAGCGAGTAATTTTGTAAGGGGATTAAGGAGCAACTTTGGTCAATTTAAGTTTTAATAAATTAAAAAACAAGCAGCTTTGTGCACTTGTCATAATAATTGTATTCAGTTTTTTTGGGTGCCAAAGTTACAGCAAAGTTTATGAAGAAGTTCCTGATATTTCATATGAACCAAAGACAGATCAATCAATTGAATTTGACGCTTATTATATAGAAATTGCCAATGACTTTTATCAAGTGACGAATTATGATAGTGTGGATTTATACAGAAATAAGGATAGTGCTATTGTGATTTTTAACTTTAATGACAAGGCGTCATATCAAGATATCAATAGTGCTGCACAGTTCTTCAATGATTTATTTATCACGCGCCATGGTCAAACAATTATTTCAGTCGGTAAAATGAGTGGTTTTCTTAAAAAAATATATGATGACGACTATCATTTTTGGCAAGATGCTTACTTTATTTGCAAAGTAAATGGTGAAGACGCCTATAGTGCTTTTTATCAAATAAATGATAAAGGTAATCTAGAACGAATTCGAGAAAAGTTTACTTCTAGTCAGGCTGATTTGTTTCAATTAAACTTAAATCAGTTAAAGCGCTTTGACAATTTGGCAAATTTAAATGATGTGGGCAAGTGCATCTATTACAGAAATGCATTTGGCACGAGGCTGTATGTAGATATTTACTATGACAAACAGCTTGATGAAGATAGCTTCGAGCAGTTGAAGGAAACCGTTGATAACATCTTTCTGAATGTTAGCGATGCGTGCGCTTACTATTACAGCGCTTCTTATTCTACAGTGGTTGTTAGAATTAAGGACAACACTGGTGTTTATTATAAAAAATTATACAATTTTTAGGGTTCTGATCGAAATGCTTTCGTTTCAATTAAACTATCGTACTACAAAATCAATTTGTCTTGCCTTTTCATTGTAGTAAACTTCAGCATCGACATCATAGGCAGCTTTTAGATTATCAGCGGTGATGACGTCTTCAGGTGCACCATCGGCCAGTATTTTACCGTCACTTAGTAGTATTAAACGCTTGCAGTATTTGGCAGCTAAGCGAATATTGTGTATGCTAATAATCAACCCACAGTTTTGTTCACTGAGCAGTTTTGCCATTTCTAGTATTTCTTTTTCATGTTTAATATCAAGCGTTGAAGACGGCTCGTCGAGTAGAATATAGGGCGCTTCTTGCGTTAGCGTCTTGGCAAATAAAATGCGCTGCCGTTCGCCACCTGATAACTGCGTAATAATGCGCTCGCTAAACTCACTGGTGTTGGTATTGGCCATTTTGTCTGTGACGACGGCAATGTCGTTATCCGCCATTTTAGCAAAGGCACCCAAATAGGCAAAGCGCCCCAATGATACGACATCGAAACATGAAAAATCAAAGTTAATCATTTCTGACTGGTGCATCATTGCTATTTTTTTAGCGCGTTCCTTAAATTCGTAGTCTTCAACTGCCTTGTCGTCCAGTACGACTTTTTTATTGGTGTCATATAGGCCGACAATGCATTTCAACAGTGTTGTCTTACCGGAACCATTGGCACCGATAATGCCGACGATTTCACCGCGCGCGATATTTAGACTGATGTCTTTCAGTACCAAGCGGTCGGTATAGCCATAATCTAAATGTTCTATTTTAATCATAGGCCTGCCCTCATACGCTTTTCGATTAGGTAAAGTAAAATTGGTGCACCGACCAGTGAGGTAATAATACCGACACTCATTTCAGCGGGTGATATAACGGTGCGTGCAATTAGGTCGCAAATCACTAAAAATGTACCACCTGAAATAATCGATAGTATCATCAATTTCCGGTTATCGCTACCAACTGCCATGCGTACAATGTGTGGTATAATCAAACCGACAAAAGTGATCATGCCGCTGACGCTGACTGAAATTGCTGTTGCCACGCTGCTAGCAATTAAAAAGGCGCGCTTGCCGCGCTTGACATCATAACCCATCGTCTTGGCCTCTGCTTCACCGAGTAGTAGCATATTTAAATCTGACGCTCGAAAGACCAAGTAAATCAAGCAGAGCAGGGTAGGTACAAGTAATAAAGTTACGTGTTCCCAGCGTCGGTTTGCTAGTGAACCCATGCTCCAAAAAACGTATTGGGCAATTTTTTGTTCGTCGACTGCACTCAATATTAACTGAATTGCAGAGCGTATCAGCATGCTGATGGCGATACCGACTAAAATTAATCTGATAATGTGGCTGCTGTGACCACGACTGGCAATGCGATAGACAATAAAGGCACTGATCAGTGCAAAGCCACTGGCAAAAACTGGTATGTAATAGAGGCTCGCAAAGTGTAGGCCGAGCACAATACAGATTAAAGCACCTAAACTGGCACCACTTGATATGCCAATAATGCCAGGGCTTGCCATTGGGTTGCGAAAAACTGCCTGCACTGCTACACCAGCTGCAGCTAAGTTCATTCCGACTAAAAGAGCGACGATAACACGCGGCAGTCTGACGTACAAAATAATACTATTATAAAGCGTGCTGTCACTTTTAAATGACAGCACGCTAATAAGTTCTTTAAACGGTACAGCAACTGAACCAATTGATAAAGCCAGTGCAACTGATAAGACAAGTAAGGCTAAGCCGATGATAATAAGCAATATCAATGGTTGTTTTTTAATCACTTGCCATACACCTCTGGATAGACATTTTTAGCAACAAATTCGATGCCGTTGATTAGGTGTTGTGTAACAATCGTCATATAACGACCGTCTTCAACGATAATACGATTGTTCTTAACAGCTTTAAGGTCTTTATATGCTGGGTCGTTTTTCATGTCTTCGACAAATTTGTCAAACTCATCAAGATCGTCTTTTCCCCATGCAGTTAACAAGATAACATCCGGGTTAATTTCGATAATCTTTTCTTTAGAAATCTTAGCGCGTTTTTCTAAACCTGCCTCAGTTGCAGCGTTCTTAGCACCCACTAAATAAATTATTTCATCAATAATTGTACCTTTGGCATTAGTTTTGCCGTGCATATTGTATGGTAAAACTGTAAGTTTATCTTCTTCTTCAATGGTAGCAGCTTTTTCTTCAATGACGGCTAAGCGCTCGTTCCAATCAGTAATAATTTCTTGACCTTTTGATGGATTGCCGAGTACTTCAGAAAAACTCTCGATTACATCCATTTGCTCTGTAATTGTATTCACTGATTTATACGCATAATATTTAATGCCGCTAGTTTTAATTTGAGCTAATAGATCTTTATTGACCCATCCTGCACCAATAATTAAATCAGGTTTTTGTTCTAAGATAACTTCAAAATTATCTTTGATTTCAGGAAATTTTCCGGCATTATCAGCAACTAAAGAAATGCTTTTGCCATTGCCAATTTGACCTGACAAGCCAACGATGCGGTCTTTCTCAACCATGCCAAGTAGAATTTCGTCAAGGCCTAACTTTAATGACATAATACGCATTGGCTTCTTGTCAATAACAAGCATTTCGCCATCATAGTTTTTAATTTCAAGTGGATAAGCGGTTCCTTCAATAGCTTCTTCTTCAGGTTCTTCAGATTTCATCAAGCCAAGTTTAACAGCTAATTTTTGGTCACTGTCTTTAGAATTTGTATGAAGCGTATTGTACATAATGACAAAGACGTCACTGCGTTTCACTGCTTCTTTTTGGTCTGCTTCTTTAACGTCATTAAGTAGCATCATATCTTTTGACATAGCAAAAGCTTTATCATAAAGGTCTGCACCTGAGTAACCGAGTGCACGTAACATAAACGTTAAGTATTCTTGCAGTGTAACGTTATTGCCGAGGCCAAATTTACCAGCGCCAATGCCGTTTGTCCAGCCTTTTTTCTTGGCAAATCCTAGATAAGGTCTTGACCAATTATCCTTTGGTACGTCACTAAATGGCTGATCGTCAACGCATTCGACAGCTAGTGATTCTAAGCCCATCATGCGCGTTAAAGTGACGATGGCTTCTTCTCTTGTCAAATTATTTTCGGCGTTTAAGTTGCCGTTTTCGTCGCCTTTAATAACGCCGAGTTGCTTTAGTTCTAGTCCGTAGTCATCGTAGTTGGGCGCTGCAAATGAAATTGACGATAATATCATTACAACAGCAAGTAGTAAAGCTAATCTTTTTTTCATAGTTCCTCCTCATAAAATTGTGCATTATTTTTGCCAGTAAATAATCATGCTTATTTACTTACTTATTCAGTATACCCGTAATACAGTCATTAAACAAGAAGCAAGAATAAATTTATTAAATATTATTTAACCCATTTAGATTCTGGTTCAAATTAGAGGCTAAATATGATAAAATAGAGCGGACCTGAGTTATTTATAAAAAGTGAGGTAAACAGTGAAAAGAGGTTTCGATTCTGACAAATATTTAAGTGAGCAGACAAAGTGTATTCTTGAGCGCGTTAATCATTATGACAAATTGTACTTAGAATTTGGTGGCAAATTGTTTCATGATATGCACGCCATGCGCATTTTGCCGGGCTTTGACGAGAATGTAAAGGTTAAACTATTAAAGCGATTAAAAGATCAATCTGAAGTTATTATTTGCATTTATGCTGGTGATATTGAAAGAAACAAAACAAATGAAAATTTAGGCATAACTTACGATCTTGAAGTCTTTAAACTGATCGACGATTTTAGAAATAACGATATACCGGTCAATAGTGTTGTTATTACGCGCTATACTGAACAGCCGTCTGCCAATGTCTTTATTAATAAATTACAACGCCGTGGTATTAAAACTTATTGTCATACGCCAACAAAGGGCTATCCATCTGATGTCGATACGATCGTCAGCGAAGAAGGCTATGGTAAGAATCCTTATATCGAAACCACGAAACCAATTGTCGTCGTGACAGCACCTGGTCCTGGTAATGGTAAGTTAGCAACCTGTCTAAACCAACTTTATCACGAATCAGTACGCGGTAATTCGGCAGGCTATTCTAAATTTGAAACATTTCCGGTTTGGAATTTACCGTTACAACACCCAGTAAATGTCGCCTATGAGGCGGCAACAGTCGACTTAAAAGATAACAATATGATCGACGGTTTTCACCATGCTGCCTATGAAGAAATTGCCGTGAATTACAATAGAGACATCGAGACGTTTCCGGTTTTAAAGCGCATGATCGAAAAAATTACTGGCAAAACGTCGATCTACCAATCGCCAACTGATATGGGCGTCAACCGCATTTCTTGTGGAATTATTGATGACGATGTCGTCAGTGAAGCAGCCAGACAAGAGGTGATTCGTCGCATGTTTAAATCGGCTGTTGAATACAAACGGGGACAGCTAGATAAAGAAGGCTATGAAAGATCTAAAATGTTAATGGATAAACTAAACTTAACAGAAGAAGATCGCAAAGTGGTACCAGTGGCGCGCGAAAAAGCGCATAAAATTAATACCGACTCGTCAACCAATGTCATACCTGTCGTCGCTATTGAATTGAGAGACGGCACAATTGTTACCGGTAAAGGTTCTGAGGTGATGCGCGCATCTGCCGCCGCAACGATTAATGCCCTAAAACACATGGCGAAAATAAGTGATGATATTCACTTACTTTCACCACTAATTTTGGAACCGATTGGCAAATTAAAACTAAATGCTTTAGGTAAGCCTGCGGCGACGCTGGGGCTAGAAGAAATTTTGATTGCGTTGAGTATCTCAGCCGCCACTAATCCGACAGCGCAAGCTGCTTTTGACTGTATTGGTGAATTAAAATATATGCAAGTACATTCAACTACAATTTTAAATCGCAGTGATGAAGAAACGCTGCGCGATTTGGGAACACAAGTTACTTGTGACCCTGAATATGCGACAGCTAGCTTGTATTACAATTTATAGGTTTAACAAAATGACAATAATGGATCGCCTTGGTGATATTGAAAAGAAGAAAAATGCACCCTTAGCCGAACGCATGAAACCGCTTAACATAGATGAATTTGTCGGACAGCAAGACATACTAGGTGAGGGTACCTTGCTTAGACGGATGATAAAAGCAGATCAGCTGCGTTCAATTATCTTATATGGGCCGACTGGTATTGGCAAAACCAGTATTGCCCGCATAATCGCCAATATGACGTCTTCGCAATTTCTCAGCATCAACGCTGTAACATCGGGTATAAAAGATATTAAGCAGGCAATCGAAAAAGCTGAATACGCGCTCTTGCAAGGCGTGCGCACTATTCTGTTTATCGATGAGATACATCGTTTTAATAAGGCGCAACAAGATGCACTTTTACCCTTTGTTGAGAATGGTACCATTATATTAATCGGTGCGACCACGGAAAACCCATATTTTGAGGTAAACGGCGCACTTATATCACGTACTTTGGTGTTTCGTTTAAAGCCGCTTGAGGAAAGTCAAATAAAAACTCTAATAAAGCGCGCTTTAACCAGCAAGCGCGGCTTGGCTAGTTTATCGCCTGTAGTTAGTGAAGACGCGATTGATTACTTAGCGAACTTTTGCTACGGCGATGCAAGAAAAGCGCTTAACGCATTAGAACTTGCTGTTTTATCGACTGATCCCAATGAAGATGGTAGTTTAAGTATTACTAAAGATGATATTGCTGCTAGTTTTCAGCGCAAAGATATTCGCTATGATAAAAATGGTGACCAGCACTATGATGTTATTTCGGCTTTTATAAAAAGCATGCGCGGGTCTGATCCCGATGCGGCTATTCATTATCTTGCGCGTATGTTGTCGGCAGGTGAAGACCCTATGTTTATCGCACGTCGCGTCGTCATTGCCGCCGCTGAAGACGTCGGTAACGCCAATCCTAATGCATTGGTGTTAGCAACCGCAGCTATGCAAGCGGTCAGCCTGATAGGCATGCCGGAAGCGCGTATCCCATTGGCGCAAGCTGTAACCTATATCGCGTGCTCACCTAAATCGAACAAGGCATATTTGGCGATTAATCAGGCGATCAGCGACACTCAAAAAGTAGATATTGGCGTTGTGCCGCCGCACTTGCGCGACAGTTCATACAAGAGCGCCAAAACTTTTGGTCATGGCGTCGATTATCAATATCCACATGATTTTAAAGATGGCTATGTCAAACAACAGTATTTACCTGATGCTTTACTTGATAGGCGCTATTATCAGCCGACAGAGCGCGGTACCGAAAAGCGTTTAAAACAGTATTTATCTACAAAATAATAATACTTTTCTCTCCGTTTATCATTTTAAAACTTTCATTTTTGCTTGCTTTAGAGATATCATTCTAAATTCTTATTGCATATCGCGTAATTATAAATAATAGAAGCGTAAAAAAATAGATAACGATTTATTATACAAGATTTATAAGGTGTCGCGGGGTTAGATAAAATGAAACAATCTATTATTTTAAAAATTATTATGATACTTGTGATTTTTACTATTGTTCCAATGCTACTATTTAGTTATTTATATTCCTATGAAGAAACCAAGAAAAATCAAAGGCTAATAAGTGCTAGTTTGTATGAACTACTTGAAGAAAAAAAAGATGTTTTACTGCTTAATATGCAAAAAGTCGAAAACGAAGTAATTTCTTTAAGCGAATGGATAGACTACAATTTAAAAATTATAGAAGATATATCTGTCACCTATGAAGATGTTTATCCTGAAATGGATATAAATGATCGTGATCAATTTAATAGTGGTTTTGAAGAAGACAATACAGCGCTGTATGTACCTTATGAAATTAAAAATTCACAAGTTAGACAACGTAATTTAATATTAATGGGACTAATAAAAAGTAATATCAAACAATCTAAAAAAAGATTGTCTGATTTAGAGTGGGTGTACTTTATTACAAGTGATAATTTGATGCTTCTGAGTCCTAATACAGATTTAAGTAGTTTTGGTTTTAATCATGATTTTTCTGAAGATGTCTATTTTAAAATTGCTCGCAATATAAATCAGGAATCTACTGGTACTGTTTGGACAAAACCTTATTACGATTGGTTGGGCAAAGGTTGGACAATTACTTGTTCACGACCGGTATATTACAATAAACGCTTTATCGGTGTTGTTTGTGCAGACATGTCATTGGACAATATCAAGTCAATTATTTCTGACTTACGTCTATCTAATTCAGGTAACGGCTTTTTAATCGATAAAAACGGCAATGTTATTTACCATCCAGAGGCGCAAAAAATATCGAAAAATAAAGGGCAATTGCTATCGATGAATTTGATCACAGACGGTCAAAGAAAAAAATATATAGAAATATTAAATAAAATGCTTGAAGAAAAAAACGGAGAAAATATATTTTATGATTCATATTCTAAATCAACAAAATTGATATCGTATTTATATATTGATAAATTACAATGGTATATTGGCATAGAAGCAAATTTGCATTCATATATTTACAATTCTGGCTTAGAAAAAAACTATTTAATCACAATTATTATGCCATTCATATTCACTTTTATGATACTGGGTATTTATTTGTTTTTTAGATACTCGCAACCGCTTGTAAGACTGACACACGAAGCAAATTTAATAAAAGGTGGAAACTATAATATTACAAAACCCAAGGTAGTTACCGATGAAATTAGCGTATTGGAAAATGCATTTTATAACATGGCACAATCAATAGAAAAATATACTAAAGAGTTAGAAAACAAGAATAATCAAATATCAGCTATTTTTAATAGTTTTCCTGGTGCTATATACATCGTCGATAATAACTACAATTTAAAGCTGGTGAAGGAAATTTATACACCATTAACCACGTTAAATAACTGTAAAACAAATAAAATTTGTTTCAGTTATTTATATGACAAGAGCATGCCGTGCGAATTCTGTCCATTCGAAGGGATCTTCGACGATTCGGAGCATGTCAATGAATGCTCAATTAATTCAAAATTTTACAACTTTAGGAGTTATCCGGTAAAAGACAAATTATCGGAGATTTCTGAATGGGTTGTCATTGTTACCGATATAACTGAACAGAAGATTATTAAGCAACAGATAAATCAATCCGAAAAGTTGGCGCGAATTGGTCAAATTGTAACCGGTATTACGCACGAATTGAGAAACCCACTTTCCGTCATTAAAGGATCAACTCATTTGCTAAATATAATGTTCAAAAATAATATCAATCATCGTTCCGAAGAATATGCTGATTTACTCGATAAAATAGATATTAGTGTCGAAGATGCTGAGATGACAATTAATTCTGTGCTCGATTTTGCAAAGCCATCTATTGAGGAAAGAGAAAAGGTTAATTTGTATGCGATCATTAAACAAATTATTATTTTAGAAAATCAAATGATATTATCTAAAAGAATTGATGTTACCTTAAACTGCACCGAGCGCGCGGCCTATATAGAAGCAAATGCTAACACCATAAAGCATATTTTTATTAATTTGCTCACGAATGCAATTGATGCAGTTCCTATTGAAACAGGTAATATAGTAATTGAAATTGTTATTAAAAATGATACTGTCATAGTAAGATTTTGCGATAACGGATATGGCATAAATGAAAAAGACATTGATAGAATTTTTGAGCCTTTTTATTCAACAAAGGGAGAAAGAGGTCACGGTTTGGGGCTTTGGTTTGTAAAACTAGAATTGCAACGGATCGATGCTGAAATAGAATACAGTAGAAAAAATAATAAGACAATTTTTACCATAACTTTTGCAAATAAAAAAAATAAAGAGGTTTGCTATGAATAGCATAAAAATTTTACTAGTAGATGACGATGTAAATATTTTGTCAGTTTATTCAAAAATACTAATTCAAGAAGGACACGAGGTTGTCACTGTAGAGAATGGTCAAGCCGCAATATTACTCATGGAAAAAGAAGAGTTTGAATGTATAATAACAGATGTCTATATGCCAAAAATTGGGGGCATTGATCTGATAACACAAGTAAAGCAATTAAATAGTAGTGCCTATGTCATTGTTATATCTGGTCGCAGCAATATCAAAATCGCTGTCGATGTAATGAAAAAGGGCGTTTACTCTTTCATTGAAAAACCAATTGATGTCAATGCTCTAATTGTGGAGGTTAACAAAATTGCTGACTTAGTTTTTCAGCGAAATCAAAGTGAATATTTAAGAAATGCCATTGATAGCAGTTACGGAAAAATAATAGGCGAAACATCATCAATTAAAAAAATCATCAATCTATTACCAACTATTGCGTGTTCAAATTCCAACATATTAATAACTGGCGAAAGTGGTACTGGTAAGGAAGTACTTGCAAATCAAATTCATGGAATGAGTAAACGTGCGAAGAACGCCATGGTTAGAATAAACTGTGCATCATTCAATGAAAATGTACTTGAAAGCGAATTATTTGGTCATGAAAAAGGTGCGTTTACCGGTGCTTATAAGACCAAAAAAGGGCTATTTGAATTGGCGAATGAAAGTACTATTTTTTTAGATGAAATCGGTGAAATGCCAATACAAATGCAGGTTAAGCTATTGCGCGTGTTGCAAGATAAAAGCTTTATGAGAGTTGGTGGAAGCAAAGAAATAGTTTCTAATTTTAGGCTAATATCAGCTAGTAATAAGAATTTAAGTGAAGAAATAAAATATAAGAATTTTAGAAGTGATTTATTCTACAGATTAAACGTAATACCTATTGAACTGCCGCCTTTAAGGGCGCGAATTAGTGATATTGAATTATTAATTAAGCATTTTGTGCGGCAGTATTCTTTTGAAATGAATAAACCAGCCATAAAACTAGATAGTAATATCATCACTAAATTTAAGAGATATAATTGGCCGGGAAATATTAGAGAATTAAAAAATGTCATTGAGCGTATGATGGTTTTATCAGATGATGGCATCATCAATTTAGATGCCATTGAACTATTTGCGAATTATAGAATAGAATCAAATTGTGAAGACATAAATGACTTAGAAAAAGCAAAAATGCAATTTGAAAAATGTTATCTTGAAAATAAGCTAACGCAATATAACTGGAACATCACCAAAATGGCAAATGAAATAAATACGTCTAGAAAAAACATTTATGAGAAAATCAAAAAATACGGCATAGCAAAAACAGCAATTAAATGATACTAAATCGTTACACAATAACTGTTTAGTTACAACACATATATCTTAAAGCAACTAAATACTCGATATATTCCTCAAAACAACTGAAAACTGCTAATTTTAGCAGTTTTTTTATTGGCACAACAATTGCAATATTTTTTAGACGAAGGATATATACCCAGCAATTAAGGAGGTGTAATTATGCTAGACAAAAAAAAATACACATCATTTTATTACGAAACAGCAAAAGATTTGCCAGTTGTCATGCCTGATCCAAAAACTACGGCTCTGTTAATCGTTGACTTACAAAATGAATTTGTCGCGAGAGATTCAGGTGAAGGCAAAATGTTTAAGGAAATGGGGGAGTGGGATAGGTGGAAACCATACTTTGACAGACTGAATGACCATGTTGTTCCCAACACAAAAAAAATTCTGGAATTTTTCAGGGAAAATGATATGGAAGTAACCTATGGTCGAATAGCTTCACTAAAGCGTAATGGAGAAGACCGTTGTGCTGTACAAAAAACACCAGGCTGGAACGGCATGCTGATTCCTGTAAAATCATATGGTGCAAAAATAGTTGAACCGTTAGCGCCTTTGGAAGATGATATTGTAGTTAACAAAACAACAGACAGTGTTTTGGCAGGTACAAATTATGCACGTTTGATCAGAAATATGGGCATTGAAACCATTGTCGTTTGTGGTATAGTAACCGATCAATGTGTTGCGTCAACAGTTAGAGATTTGGCGGATGATGATTTTAAAGTAATTGTCTTAGAAGATTGTTGTGCTTCAGCTGATATTGAATTACACTATGCAGAACTAAAAATTATGAACAATATTTATTGCCAAGTTATGGACAGCGAAGATTTCCTATTATTAATGAATTCTATAATCAATCGTTAATTACAAACAGATAAAATTTTGCGATCGCCTGGCAATAATAAAAAAAGAGGAGGTCCTAATGAATGCTAATAAACTAAAAAAAGAACTAAGTATGCCACAAATTATTGCAATGGCTGCAGGTGGTATGATAGCTGCCTGGATGGTCGAAGTCAAATATTGGTTTGAATTAAGTGGTCCAGGATCGTTTTGGGCACTCGTAGTTTGTGCGTTATTTGTTTTACCACTTTGTTTGGTGTATTCAGAAATGTCTACTATGCTGCCTTATGCAGGTGGCGAAAACATTTGGATTTCGAATGCCTTTAATTGGAATATTGGCTATTTTTCTGGGTGGGCACTTTTATTGATGTACGTTATGGCCATGCCAACGGTTTCCTATGGCATTGCGTCAATGTCCAGCTATATTTTGCCACTATCATTTAATCAAGTTAAAATTGTCGCGGCGATTATTTTAATTTTGTGGTTTATCATTACAAACTTTGAAATAAAATGGATGGCACGCATCCAAAGTGTAATGTTTTGGAGTACACTTGTCGTTTCTCTTTTTGCTTCAATTACATTTATATTCAGCGGTCATTGGAGTTATCAAACGCTTGCGCATTCGCCAAGCTGGTTTCCAAATGGTTTTTCAGGCTTTTCTGCTGCAATAGGATTATTGATAATGAAATTTGTTGGTTTCGACTTAATTCCACAATTATCTGAAGAAGCAAATTTTCCAATTAATAAGTTATGGAAAGCTTTTGTTTATTCATTACTATTAACAGTTTTAGTATATGGTTTGGCGGTTTTTGGTGTGGGTGGTATTGTTAATACAGAATGGGTATTAAAAACCGATATTGTTGATCCAAGGGTTGCCGACATCATCGGTTTACACTGGTTAGGTGTACTCATTGTAATAATGGGCGCGATTACTTGTTTAACAACTTTGTCGGGGTTTTGGCTAAGTGCTTCAAGAACGATTTATGGTGCTTCAAAACAAAGACAATTTACCGAAAAATTTACCGCAATCAACAAATACGGCCAACCTTGGAAAGCAAATATTGCCGTCGGTGTTTTATCAATTTATTTTACAGTGTTTGCCCCTGAAACATGGATAAATTATATTTATTCTATTTACGGTATCACTGCAGGTTTTATATACTTAATGGTAGCTATTTCATTTATCATATTAAGACAGAAGCATCCAGAATGGAAACGTCCATTTAAAGCTGCTGGTGGAACTATAATAGGGTGGATAAGTGTTGCATTCACCATATGGGTAATATACGCTAGTGCTTCAAGCATGAATATCAATGCTTGGTTAGTCTTATTACTCTATTTTCTTATTGGTGCTGCTTTTTGGCTGTACGCAAGATTAATGCAAAAAAAATCTCCTCAGAAATGGAAGCCTGTCATTATTAATCCAGACGTGACAAATGATGAAAGCTAATTATTAATGGCAATGCTAAATATAGAAATGTTAAAAATTAGTTTGAAAGGTTAACGCCAGTCAATTTTTAGCGTGTAATTATTAACTTTTCCCTCTAGCCTAATTTTGCCATAAATATCGATACAAATAACAACTGTATCGATATTTTTATAGAGATCGCCGAGTCGATTTTCATAACTTTTTTGAGACTTAAGACCGTTGAGTTCTGATAATATTTTAATTGCATATTTTTTTAATGCAATGTCTGAGGCAGTCGCCTTGGCGTAAATCGTCAATATTAAAGTGTTATTTTCAATTTTTAGAGTGTAGTCATCAGCTAATAAATTATCGTTCACTAATTGCTTTAATGCTGTTAAATCGTCTGTACTAATGCTATCTAATGCCTGGTTCGGTTGTTCATTATTGTCCTTGTTTTCTGTATCACTGCTACTGGTCTGTGCCTTACTCATACCGATTTCTGATAGGGGCATTAAAGAAAAAAAGTTCGTCCATTCAGGTGGTGGAATTTGTGTTACGGCGCCGAACGAAATAAGAGCAGCAATAATTAGGCCGATTGTTTGTAAACGAAAAGAAATACGCAATTTAACGCGTTTAATAATATCGACGATCAACAAGACGATTATGGCGCCGAACAGCAGAAAGATAAATTTAAATATTTTATTGGGAAGCGAGAGCAAAATACTAACCATCAAAAAAATAGCTACTACAATATTTTTTACGCTTAAAAATTTGCTATTAAATTTTGATTTCTCTTTTGGTTTAGTATTTAATTTTTCAAGATGCTCTTCGAAAAATTGACGCGATCCTTTCATTTCTGAGGCGCTAATGCGTTCAATTGCCAGTTCGCAATAGGCTTTTATCGCCTCAGTTTCGTCCTTTTCTTGCAATAGCATCACTGCGCGCTGAAAACTAAAATCAGTGTCAGGAAAATAATTGTCTATAATGTCGAGATAAATATTTAATGCCGATTCTTTTAAGTTTTTCTTTTCAAGGCCTTTGGCTTTAGTTTGCAACATGTAAAATTCATCAAAGCGATCTTGTTTCATCTTATAACCCCAGCAGTAACATTATAGTAAGTTTGAATAATAACTATATAATTACTTTATCGGCAGAAGATTACTTTAATTAATGCAAAACAACTGATATTTCAGAAAACTGCGCAGATGCTTTAATGTGAACCGTTTTATTGCTGACCGTCGGAGCAGTGTACTTGGCTTTACTCGTGCTATTAATACCACCGTATTTTTTGTTCAAAAATTTAATTTCACCAAAGGTCGACTGACCATCTAATAAAATATTAATTGTCTTAGGTAACGACAATTTTATCTCTCCCATGGTGCTGTTTAAGTTAATGATATTTACACCGGTCGTTAAATCGCTTTCATTTAATACGATGCGATTACTGTTAAATGTCGTATTATAGGTACGTTCGGAGACTTGTTTTTTATTGCCTTCGTTAAAGTGTCGGTTATCGTCATACTGTGTCGTGTTTGTTGGATCGACATCGTAAGAACGATCCTCTGAAAATAACCCGTCATTGGCGTTTTGATAGGTGTAGCCATCTTCAAAGTCTCTAAAGTTTTCAGGCGTATCATAGTGGTAATCATTGTGACTAAGTGACTTAGTTCTAAACACCAACAATAAGCCAATACAAATAATAGTAAGCGGGAAGAAAAAGCGTCGTATGATAGAAAATACGGGGTGTATATGTTCAAGTGACGACATCATGAAGAAAATACCCAGTGCAATTAGTAAATAAGCGTACAGGTCATTTTGGCCGCGCTTTAATCGCTTTATACCAAAATAAACAAGTATTAATGGCCACAACATGTTAAATATTACACCAATTGAAAAATTGATGGCAAATCCCAAGCCAAGATTTTGCATGAGCAATAGTGTGCCGATTACAATGACGATAATGCCAAAGCCGAAAGAACGATTTTTAACCATAACATCCTCCATGTGTCTCAATTGCTGTACACATTATAATACGTAAATCTTTCTATAGATTTTTTTGCTTTAAACTATAATCACTTTTTAAGAATTGTTTAATAAAACCCAGATTAATACTTGTGCTATTGACACTTTTGGTAGTCTATACTATACTGAATGTAATCCCTTGTATTTTAATAGTGTATAGGAGGGAATATGATATTATCGACCAAGGGGAGATATGGCCTACGCGCCATGTTCGTGTTGGCAAAAAATTATGGTAAAGGCCCCACATCACTAAAGCAAATTGCTGAAATAGAAGCAATTTCTGTCAATTATCTTGAACAACTATTTTTACCCTTACGCAGAAATAATTTAATTAAAAGTATCAGGGGCGCGCACGGCGGCTATTATTTAAGTGGCGAACCGGCGTCAATTACCGTTGGACAGATTTTAAAAACACTAGAAGGACCAATTTTAGCTTCAGAATGTGTCAATCTTGAACTAGCTGACTGCAAGCTTATTGATTGTTGTGTAACGCGTACTATTTGGAATCGCATTACCGCTTCAGTAGACGATGTTATCGAGTCGATTACACTGCAAGATATGTTAGATGACGAATTATTGCTTTACGAAGCTAAAAACAAAATAAAAATAACTGAAATAGGAGAGAAGTATGACTGAACGCATCTATCTTGATTATTCGGCTACGACGCCGACTAAACAAGAAGTAGTTGAAACGATGTTGCCTTATTACGGCGAAATATTTGGCAATCCATCAAGTGTACACGCCTTTGGGCGCAATGCCAAAAATGAAATAACAGCAGCACGTCAAACCATTGCCGATACAATAAATGCAAGTAAAGATGAAGTATATTTTACAGCTGGTGGCACTGAATCAGACAACTGGGCAATTTGGGGTGTGATGCGAGCCAATGCTAAAAAAGGCAATCACTTTATTACTACACAAATTGAGCACCACGCTGTACTGCACACGGCTGCAGCGCTTGAAAAAGCCGGTTATCAGGTAACTTATTTGCCGGTTGATGAATACGGTTTCGTTTCAGTTGATGATTTAAAAGAAGCTATTCAAGACAGTACCGTGCTCGTATCAATTATGTATATCAACAATGAAATCGGCACAATGCAAAATATCAGCGAACTGTCAAAAGTCTGTCACGACAACGGTGTATTATTTCACACCGACGCGGTACAAGCTTATGGCAATGTCAAAATTGACGTAAAAGAACAGGGCATCGACTTAATGTCATTTTCGGGCCATAAAATTTATGGGCCAAAGGGCATTGGTGGTCTCTACATCAAAAAAGGTGTGCGTATTGCCAACTTTATTGAAGGTGGTGCGCAAGAGCGCAAGCGCCGACCTGGTACTGAAAATGTGCCGTCGATTATTGGTTTTGCCAAAGCAGCTCGGCTGGCCTATGATAACTTAGATGAACATATCGCGCATTGTCAGAATTTGCGCGACAAGCTAATTAGTGGCGTTAAGAACAGAATTCCGTACATTAAATTAAATGGTCATCCAACAAAGCGTCATCCAGGAAATTTTAATATGTCATTTGAATTTATTGAAGGCGAATCACTGTTGCTCAGCTTAGATCTAAAAGGTATTGCGGGTTCAAGTGGTTCAGCGTGTACATCTGGTTCATTAGACCCGTCGCATGTACTAATGGCAATTGGCCTAACACATGAAATAGCACACGGTTCGTTGCGTTTAACCGTAGGCGATTTTACAACTGAACAGGATATTGCATATACAATAGATGTGTTAGAAGAAGTTGTCGATCGACTGAGACAAATGTCACCACTTTATGAAGGTATCGAATAAGATAAAAGATAGGATAGGATTATGTATAACGAAACAGTAATGGAACACTTTGTAAACCCCAAAAATGTGGGTGAAATTGAAAATGCCGATGGTGTTGGTCAAGTAGGTAATGTAAAATGCGGCGACATCATGAAGATTTATTTAAAGATTAGCCAAGATGAGATTATTGAAGACATAAAATTTAAAACTTTCGGTTGCGGTTCAGCGGTGGCGTCATCTTCGATGGCCACTGAGATAATTAAGGGTAAAACAATTAAGGAGGCACTTAAAATTACCAACAAGCAAGTGCTTGATGCACTCGGTGGGTTACCGCCAGTTAAGGTGCACTGTTCAGTTTTAGCTGAACAAGCCTTGAAAGCTGCTATTCTGGACTACGCGCAAAAGAATGGCAAGCATTATCCAGAACTCGATGGCTTTGACCCAGATGAAGATCATGACCACGATCATGATCATGGTGTTGAGTTAGAGTACTAAAATTATTCTCGTATTGTTTATAGCGCCGCGTATTGCAGTCTGTTTGTGATACGCGGTATTTAATGTGTTTAAGGTTGAATTTGGCTGAAAGTAGGATATATGTTAGATAAAAACAAAGTTGTCATTGGCATGTCAGGTGGCGTCGATAGTACTGTAGCAGCTTATTTATTAAAGAAACAAGGCTATGATGTGATAGGTATTACCATGAAATTGTGGGACGATTCATCAGATGATTACGTTGAAAAACACGGTGGTTGCTGTAGCCTGTCCGCGGTTGAAGACGCTAGGCGAGTAGCCGCATATTTAGATATACCATTTTATGTGGTCAATTTTAAAGCACCGTTTAAAAAAGACGTCGTTGATTACTTTATAGCATCTTACCAAAAAGGCGAAACACCTAATCCTTGTGTGATGTGTAATCGTCATATTAAATTTGATAAGCTAATACAGAAGGCAAAAGAATTGGGTGCGTACTACGTTGCTACGGGTCACTATGCCAAAATACACTACGATGAAAACACTGCACATTATCGACTATTTCGTTCGCGTGAACAGTCAAAAGATCAAACCTATATGTTAGCCTACTTAAAACAATCGCAAATGCAACATATTTTATTTCCACTTGCCGATTTTGATGACAAAAAACAAGTTAGACAAATTGCCGAGTCACTTGATATTGCCATTGCCAGTAAACGCGATAGTCAAGAAATATGTTTTGTACCAGACAATGATTACGCAAATTTTGTAATAAAAAATAGCAATTTTCCAATTAGAGCTGGTAATTTCGTCGATATTGATGGCAACGTACTTGGCAGACATCGCGGTATTGTTCACTATACAGTTGGCCAGCGCAAAGGCTTAGGCATTACCTTTGGCAAACCAATGTATGTTTTGTCTATTCGCGCAAACCAAAATGAAGTCGTTTTGGGTGATGCATCTGCGGTTTTTGCAAATAGCCTAATTGCGCGCGACTTCAATAAAATTAGCGCTCGATCATTCGGGGCGCCAACTAAAGTTACTGTGCGCGTTCGACATTCTAAGCGCGACAGTGTTGCGACAATTGTCAAATTGGCTGACAATCGCTACCGAATCGACTTTGCTAATCCTGAGCGCGCCATTACACCTGGCCAAGCCGTTGTCGTCTACGATGGCGACGAAGTGTTAGGTGGCGGCGTAATTGATCAGGTCGTAGCAAATCGCTAAAATAATTGGGCTTTTTCAACAGATTGTAGCCCCGATTGGCGCCTTTTTTAGCATATAACACTGCCAGTTTTCTGGCAACTCTTTGACGATATGATCAAATTGGTTTGAATTTGCGTCACACAGTGCAATCATGGTTGAACCGGCGCCACTTAAATAAAAGGCATAGGCACCATGGCGATATGCCAACGATTCAATCTCATCATAGTGTGGAATTAGCGGTTTGCGAAAAGGCTGATGTATTGCATCATCACAGGCTTGGCGCAGTAGGCGATAATGGCCGTTTTCTAAGGCCGTTATTAACAGCGCGCTGCGCCCAACATTATAGACAGTTTGTTGATAGCTTAGTACTTTGGGCAATACAGCACGCGATTTTTCGGTTGACAATTCATAGTCGGGCACAAAGGCGACAAATGCTATGTCATCACAAAGTTTTATTTTTTTCGTTATTAGCTTAGTTTGGTCAAAAATCGAAACAACCATTCCACCATAGAGGGCAGGTGCTAAGTTATCGGGATGATTTTCGATTTCAAGTGCGATGCTAAGTATCTGTTCTTTAGATAAGTTAGCGTGACTCATTGTACTCGCAGCCATCACGCCAGCTAGTATGCAAGTGGCGCTGCTTCCCAAACCGCGTGAAATCGGTATTCTATTGGTAAATTGAATGCTAATAGGACTAACTGTTTTTGACATTTTTTTCATTGCGTGTGCATAGGCCCGGTAGACTAAATTATCTTTATTACAATATTGTTTAGGGCAACCGCTGATCTGAAGTTTGTCAGATGTTTCAAAACTAAAGGTATTGTATAAATTTAAGGCGATGCCTAAGCAATCAAAACCTGGTCCAATGTTGCTTGTCGTCGCTGGTACATTTATCGTCAACATTTTCTTCTCCTTAAGTAATCAATGACGGCGTTTGGCATTTGCTCTTTTTTTATAATTTCATCGTGTAAAAGCGGCAGTTTATTCAATATATTAAAGTAGGGCGGTACGGCTAGTTTAGCTTTATTTGCAAGGTGATTGATTAATTGATAATCATCACATGTAGTGTCTAAACAGCCTAAACTCTGACAAACGCTATGTGGAAATTTAAACGGGCTCGCCGTCGACATAACGACTGTATGCCGCTTATCACCGGTTTCTTTTAGATATTCTTGATAACAGTGATAGGCAACTGCTGTGTGGGGATCAATTAGATAGTTAAAGTCAGCAAAAGCCTGTTTAATAGCCAGTGATGAATTGTGCTCGCTGCAGGCATATGCTTTAAAATCGTGCAACTGAGTGCGGATTTTATCGCTTATTGTAAAATGCTTTTCGGTTGCTAATTGTTTCATTAATGTTGCTGTGTAAGTACTATCGTTGTCAGACAGATGAAACAGTAAACGCTCTAAATTACTGGAAATTAGAATATCCATAGAAGGTGACATTGTCGTATAAAAAGGACGATTGGCATTGTAGGTTCCCGTGTTGATAAACTCGGTTAATACGTCGTTACAGTTTGAAGCACAAACCAGTTTAGCAATTGGCAGCCCCATTTGTTTGGCATAATAAGCCGCTAAAATATTGCCGAAGTTTCCAGTGGGTACAACAAAGTTAATAGTTTCACCAATTTTAATAGAACCATTTTTACATAATTGGCAATAACTGTCGACGTAATAGGCAATTTGTGGCAAAAGCCGACCAATATTTATCGAATTGGCAGAGCTTAGTTGAACACCTAAAGCAGCGATTTGTTCATTGAATTTTTTATCGTTAAATATTTTTTTGACATTTGATTGTGCATCGTCAAAATTGCCCTCAACTGCTAAAACGGTCAAGTTATCGCCGGGCTGTGTTTGCATTTGTCTAGCCTGTATTGGGCTAACGCCGTTATTGGGGTAAAAGACCACAATGTCGATGTTGTCGACACCATTAAACCCTTGTAGCGCTGCTTTGCCGGTATCACCTGAGGTTGCCGTCAAAATAAGCAAGTGTTTAGCGTAATCTTGCTTCGCTAACGAAGCAGTCAATAAATGTGGTAAAATAGTAAGCGCAAAATCTTTGAAAGCAAATGTTGGCCCATGGTAGAGTTCGCAAAAGTGTAATTTGCCAAAATGTTGATACTGTGTGCAATTGCCATTAGCAAAGGCGTCACCATAAGCATGGCGTGCTAATGTAGTGAGTTGCTCTGTTGACCATTCATCTAAGAATAAAGCCAATAGGGCACCTACTAAATCGGCATAGTTTAGTTTAATTATCGTTTCTAATGGCAATTTTGGAAATTGCTCAAAGACAAATAGCCCACCACCTGGCGCTATGCCAGCAAGCATCGCTTCAGATGGTTGAACAGCGACATCGCTTTGACGGGTACTCGTTAATAAATTCATGCCATTCTCCTTTGCTTTGCTAAATTGCATAATATTATTTTTATTATTAAAGCGATTAAAACGAAGTGCTCCTTAAAACCATTATATCACATCTTAATTATTTTTTGAGTTTTGTTAAATTATGTTTTCAAAACAAGTGAGTTACTTGAATGCAGCGATAAATTGTGCTATAGTCACTATAGTCTGACACGTTAGCATAAATGCGATTTTTCTAATCGTTTTTTTGGAGGTTATAAATGCATGCATTAGGTTTAAATGAAATACGCAGCAAATTTTTAGATTTTTTTGCTAAGAATCAACACTTAGTTCAAGCGTCTTATCCGCTGATTCCGCAAAGTGACAAGACTTTGCTATTGATTAATGCTGGCATGGTGCCATTGAAAGATTTTTTTACTGGCGCCGTTGTACCACCTGCCACGCGCATGGCCAGCTGCCAAAAGTGTATTAGAACAAACGATATAGAAAATGTTGGTGTCACATCGCGCCATGCTTCGTTTTTTGAAATGCTTGGCAACTTTTCATTCGGCGACTATTTCAAAAAAGAAGCCATTAAACTGGCTTGGGATTTCGCACTTAACGAACTGAAATTTGACGAAGAAAAACTGTGGGTGACAATTTATTTAGAAGATGATGAAGCCTTTGATATTTGGGTGAATCAAGAAGGTGTATCGCCAGAAAAAATTGTCAGACTTGGCAAAGATGAAAACTTTTGGGAGATTGGTACGGGAACCGGACCGTGTGGACCATGTAGTGAATTGTATTACGATCGCGGTGCTGCCTATGGTTGTGGTAGTGATGATTGCAAACCAGGTTGTGACTGTGATCGCTTTGTCGAATTCTGGAATTTGGTTTTCACGCAATTTGAACAGTCTGCTGACGGTAGTTATTCACCGCTTAAAAGCCCCAATATAGACACCGGGATGGGCTTAGAGAGAGTTGCTTGCATTATACAGGGTGTGGATTCAATTTTCGACATTGACGTCATGGTTGAAATCAGAGATAATATTGCTAAACTCGCCAGTTGTCAATATGGTATTGACAACGCCGTTGATATTTCAATTAGAAAAATCACTGACCATATTCGCGCAATAGTCTTTTTGATAACTGATGGCGTAAAACCAAATAACGAAGGACGAGGTTATGTCTTACGTCGCTTGCTGCGACGCGCAGCAAGACACGGTAAGAAAATTGGCATTAAAGACAATTTCTTACACAAATTAGCTGATGTTGTCATTGCCATTTTCGGCGAGGCTTATCCTGAATTAGTCGAACGTCAAGACTATACTAAGAAAATTATTGAACTCGAAGAAGAGCGCTTTATGCAGACAATCGATCAAGGTTTGGTTATACTTGATAGCTATATCGAAGATCTGTCAAAAAGTGGACAAACTGAACTCAGTGGTGAATTGGCCTTTAAACTATACGATACCTACGGGTTTCCGCTTGATTTAACAATGGAAATAATGGCTGATAGAAATATGACAGTTGACCAAGCAGCCTTTCAAACAGCCATGCAACAACAGCGTGAAAGGGCACGCGCTTCACGCGACAGCAATACTTTGGGGTGGGCCGATGCTAAACAAATTGACCTTGCTAAAAAGGCAACAGAGTTTTGCGGTTATGCCGAAATGACAATGCAAGCAAAAGTACTCGGCTTAATTGTCGACGGCGAACCATGCGATAGTACCGATAAGCTAGGCGATTTAATCGTCATCCTTGACCGTACGCCCTTTTACGCGGAGAGCGGCGGACAAGTTGGTGATGTTGGAAAACTGGTCAATGCTGATTGTCAACTAGATGTCAGCGATACTCAAAAAAATCAGGCTTCAACTATTTTTCATCATTGCCGCTTAAATAAGGGTAGAGTATCAGTTGGTGATATAGTGAACGCTAATGTTTCGTATGACAAACGCATGGCGACGGCGCGCAACCATACAGCAACTCACTTGTTGCACCGTGCATTAAAGGATGTATTAGGTGACCACGTCGAACAGTCTGGTTCTTTGGTAGACAGCGATCATTTGCGTTTTGATTTTACACATTTCAACCCGTTGACAAATGATGAAATTGCGCATGTTGAGCAAATAATTAACCAAAAAGTACTGCAGAGTTTACCGGTTAATACTGCCGAAATGCCAATTGACGAAGCCAAAAAACTAGGTGCAATGGCTTTGTTTGGTGAAAAATACGGCGACGTTGTCAGGGTTGTTAACACTGGTGATTACAGTATTGAATTATGTGGCGGCACGCACCTTTTTAACACGTCGCAAATTGGTCTATTTAAAATTATTTCTGAAACTGGCGTTGCAGCTGGTACAAGACGAATTGAAGCGATTACAGGTCAAGCCACCCAAAAAATGTTTGATAAAAACGTTCATTTACTAAGTAAACTTGAATTGCTACTCAAGACATCACAAGATGCCTTACTTACAAAGGTTGAAATGCTGATTGACGACAATAAAAAATTACAGCGCGAACTTGATAAGACGAAACAGCAAGCGGCTAATGATTCGCTTGATAATTTACTCAACAACAAACAGATCATTAATGAAGTAAATGTAATAACTGGCCAATTTGAGGATCAAAAACCCGAGGTGTTGCGCAATATAGCTGATCAATTAATCGCTGAAAGCGTAGCTACATTGGTTGTTTTAGCAAATGTTAGTGGTACAAAAGTTAATTTTATTGCGATGGCTAATAAAGGAGCACTTGATAGAGGTGTACACTGTGGCAATATTGTAAAGCAATTAGCTAAAACCTGTGCTGGTGGTGGTGGCGGACGCCCCGATATGGCTCAAGCTGGTGGCAAAGATGCATCAAAGTTAAAAATTGCACTTCAACAATTGAGAGAATTGTTATAAAATATAATAAAGGCAGATAGTTTATGCCTAATTGGCGACACACTAGGAGGTGCGTTATGTCTAAAACAATAAAATTTGACTTTGACATTGATAAATCTGTTGAAATACGCGATATTATTGAGCGTGTCTATATCGCTTTAGACGAAAAAGGCTATAATCCTGTCAATCAAATGGTCGGCTATTTAATTTCAGGTGACCCCACTTATATTACATCGCAGTCTGATGCGCGCAATTTAATCAGAAGTGTCGAACGCGATGAAATATTAGAGGAACTACTAAAATACTTTATGGATAAAAAGTAGTATGCGTGTGCTTTCACTTGATGTAGGCGATAAAACCATTGGTATTGCAGTGAGTGATCCCCTTAATATTACTGCGCAGGGCTTAGAAACCTATTATCGTCGATCGACTAAAGACGATATTGCTCATGTGGTGTCACTTTGTCAAAAATATCAAGTTGAGACATTGGTGTATGGTGATCCGATTCACTTAAATGGCAGTAAAAGTCAACAGTCTGAAAAGATAGCAACTTTTATCAAACAATTAAAAAAGAAAGTCATTTATGGTAAAATGATTGACTGGCAAATTGACTTTCAAGCGGTAGACGAACGATTAACCAGTATGCAAGCTAACGCAATTATGAAGATGGGCGACATGTCACGCAAAAAACGCGCGCAACATGTCGATATGTTGGCTGCGCAATTGATTTTAGAACAATTTTTGGCGGTGAGGAAAAATTGAAAGATAAAAATACCATAACATTATTTGATGAAGACCAGCGTCCAATTGAAATGGAAATAATTGCGTCACTACAGTTAAACAATCAAGATTACGCGATATTACATGCAATTGAACAAGATCAGGACTATGTTGTCAATGTCAATAGCGAAGGTGATCAGCAAGAGTTTCAAATTGTAGAAGATGATGCCGAGCGCCAAGAGGTAGTTGATGCTTATTACGAACTGGTCGATAATTAACCTATATTGTTGACGCACTGGCGTGAATAATCTATGATTGATTTTTGGGTTTCGGTATGGTATAATCTTAATTAAGAATCAATTGCAAAAGTATTGGGAGATACGAGGAGATAACCATGATTAATTTAGAAGATTTAAGGGATGCTTTGCGCACTAAAGGTTACAAGTTGACACCGCAACGTCGTTCGGTGCTAAATGTTATGATTAATCACTTAGGCGAACATTTAACGGCTGAAGAAATTTACGATGAAGTACGTGGTGAGTGTCCTGACATTGGTTTAGCGACAGTGTATAGAACATTACAACTGCTCAGTGACATGAAAATTTTGATGAAGCTTAATCTAGATGACGGCATTACGCGCTACGAGATGAATTTGGACGATAAGCACCATCATCATCACCACTTGATTTGTGAAAATTGTGGTAAAATACTAGAGGTTAAATACGATTTACTTGATTCAGTTGAAAAGAAAATTGAGGCAGAATACAATTTTGTGATACAAAATCATAAACTAAAATTTTATGGTCTTTGTAAAGACTGTCAATAAACGAGTTAAGATCTATAGAATTTAGCATCAGATTACTGAAAATGCCCAATTTCTTTGTTGCAGCACAGATTATTTATTGTTATTTATACCCTTATAAGCGACGATTAGAAGATATCGATTGTGACTCGGACTTGAACATTTTTTATTGTCTGTAGGTTATTGACTTTGTCAACACTCTATTGCTAAGATCTTTTTGATCTTAGCAATTTTGACATTAGGAGGAATAATGAAAAATATATTAAAAGTAATACCCTTAGGGGGATTAAACGAAATTGGTAAGAACATGACTGCTTATCAATATCGCAACGATATCATTATTGTCGATTGCGGCGTTAAGTTTCCCGAAGATGAAATGCTCGGTATTGATTTGGTCATTCCAAATTTTAATTACCTGATCGAAAACCAATCAAAAATTAAAGCACTTTTGATAACGCATGGCCATGAAGACCATATTGGCGCGATACCCTTTTTCTTAAAAGAAATTGACGTGCCGATTTATACTGCAAAATTAACAGCAGCACTGATTAGGCGAAAACTAGAAGAACACCCACAGCTGCCAAAAGTTAGAATCAACGAAATAAAAGATGGCAAGGCTATAAAAGTCGGCGCCTTCTCTTTTGAGTTTATTCGTGTCAATCACTCAATACCTGATGCGATGTCAATTGCAATCAAAACGCCGGTTGGAACAATTATTCAAACTGGCGACTTTAAAGTTGACTATACACCGATCGACAACAAGCCAATTGATTTACAGCGCTTTGCTGAGCTCGGTCGTGAAGGTGTTCTTGCGCTATTGGCTGATTCTACGAATGCAACGCGTCCTGGTTATACAATGAGCGAATCAAGCGTCGGTGATACTTTTGAAACACTATTTAGGCACAATACGGCTTCGCGCATTATTGTCGCCAGCTTTGCTTCAAATGTGCACCGTTTGCAACAAATTGCCAACGCTGCACTGATGAACAACCGCAAAGTGGCTTTCTCAGGTAGAAGTATGCTCAATACCGTTAGAGTGGCTTCTGAAATCGGCTATCTGAATATACCACAAGACGATTTTATTGATGTAGAAGACATTAACCGCTACCCAGATAATGAAATTTGTATTATTACAACTGGATCGCAGGGTGAATCAATGGCGGCGTTAACCAGAATGGCCAATAACGATCACTTTTCGGTTTCGATTAGAGAAGGTGATTTGGTTATTTTGTCGTCGTCGCCAATTCCGGGTAACGAAAAGAGCATTAACAAGGTTATCAATAAATTATACGAACAGGGCGCTGATGTGGTTTACAACGCCTTGGCAGATGTGCACGTGTCGGGACACGCCTGTCAAGAAGAACTCAAACTCATTCACAACTTGGTTAAGCCAAAGTTCTTTATGCCCGTACACGGTGAGTTTATTCATTTAATGCAACATGCCGAATTAGCACAAAAAATGGGGATGAGTAAAGATGATATCATCATTGCAGATAACGGCACGGTTGTAGAATTTACCAAAGACAGCGTTCAGGTAAACGGTACTGTCGAAGCGGGGGCTACCTTAGTTGACGGTTTAGGTATTGGCGATATAGGCAATGTCGTATTGCGTGACCGCCGCATATTGTCTGAACAAGGTCTTATTATGATCGTTGTCGCTATGAATAACGAAGGTCAATTTTTGAGCGGCCCAGACCTTATTTCGCGCGGCTTTATCTACATAAAAGAATCAGAAGACTTTATGAACACAGCGCGTGAAAAATTACAAACTACAATGATGAACATTGAAAAAGACGGCATTAAAGATTGGGCAAGAGTTAAATCAATTCTCAAAAAGCAGTTAAGCCAATACATTTACAGTGAAATGCGCAGACGACCAATTATTTTACCAGTGATCGTCAATATTCAAAACTAGAGGTGTACATTGAAAAAACTATCGATTGTGCTATTATTAATATTGGCAGTTTTATTGACTGCCTGCGACACCGAAGCATTAAACAGCCCAGTTGACCCAGCAGACGACAAAGAATACGATTTTACAGTACCTAAGGGCGCGACAACTAAACGGATTGGTAAATTGCTAGAAGAAGCGGGCTTAATTAATAAATCATACGCTTTCGTTGCAGCAGCTAAAAAATTAGAGCTGGAAGATCAAATGAAAGCGGGCGATTACAAAATTAAAAAGTCGATGAGTACACCTGAAATTGTTCAAAAAATTGCGGCTGGTGACATTTATATCAACACTGTAAAAGTTACAATACCCGAAGGATTTGAATACGTTCAAATCGTTGACAAACTAGAAGAAGCTGGTTTAATCGACCGCGAAAAATTTGATGATCTAGCTGAAAATTATGCCTTTGACTATCGCTTTTTAAACGGCGAGAGAGATTACTTATATCGCCTTGAAGGCTTTTTGTATCCGGCAACCTACGAATTCATACCGGAATCTGATGAACTGACAATATTAACCACCATGTTAGACACCTTTAATAAAAAGTTTAAAGACGATTATTACGACAGGGCAACTGAATTAGGCTATAGTGTCGATCAAATTGTGACACTGGCATCTGTTATCGAACGCGAGTGTGTCGTCAGCGATGAGCTAAAAAAGATTTCATCTGTTTTTCACAATCGCTTAAACGACGATTACAAGCTGGAAGCCGATTCAACTGTACAGTATATTTCAGGCGAACGCAAAGAAAAAATGCTCAATTCAGATATTGCACTTGATACGCCTTACAATACCTATAAATACGCTGGTTTACCACCGTCGCCTATTTGTAACCCGAGTATTGAGGCAATTGATGCAGCACTTTACCCCGAAGATGGCAAGCTCTATTTCTTTGTCGTTACAGGTGATAATGATGGACGTCATAATTTTTCAGAAACATATGAAGAACACTTAAAAAACAAGCGTGAAGCTGAAGCCAAATTAAAGCAATAAAGGGCATATTATGTCATTTATAAATAAAAATATTACACGCTATGTCGACAAAAAGCAAAGCGTGCTAACGTCGCCTTTAATGGCGATTAGGGCACAGGGAATTGCCGATCACATACCGATTATCAGTGATCAGGTGTGCGCTTTTTTGCGGATGCAGTTGGCGCAGATAAAACCGCTGAGTATTTTGGAGATCGGTACGGCAATTGGCTATTCAGGATCGATAATGCTAACTTATAGTAATGCTCATTTGACGACAATTGAAATCGAACAAGAACGCTATCAAATGGCCAAAAAAAATTTTTTAGATTTGGGTTTTATGCAGCGGGTAACTATGTTGTGGGGAGATGCTGCTACACTACTTGACCAGTTAAAAGAACAGCGTTATGACTTAATTTTTATCGATGCTGCCAAGGGGCACTATTTAGACTATTTTGAAAAATGTGAAGTGTTGCTCAATGACGGTGGCGTCTTTATTGCTGACAACGTCTTATTGCGAGGCTATTTGGCTGGCGAACCGCACCCGCGTCGTCAGCGTACGGCCAATATGCGAATGGACGTATTTATCGACTACGTCTGTCAACACAATGACTATGTATCGGCACTTTTAACCATTGGCGATGGCATTTTAATCTGTACAAAGGACATACGGTAATTTAAAATTAAAGGTTTATATATGAAAAAAATAGAACTACTGGCACCGGCAGGTGACTTAGAAAAGTTAAAATACGCTGTCGTTTATGGCGCCGATGCCGTTTATATAGGCGGTGAAATTTTTGGCATGCGTGTCAGTGCCAAAAATTTTAATGTTGATCAAATGGCAGCGGGCATTGCCTTTGCTCACGAAAGAGGTGTTAAAGTGTATTTAACACTCAATATCATACCGCATAATGATGATATCGCAATACTGGAAAACTACTTACTTGAGATAAAGCACTTGCCATTTGATGCCTATATTATTTCAGATCCAGGTGTTTTAAGTATACTTCAAGAAGTATACCCAAATGCCGAGGTACATCTTAGTACACAGGCCAACAACACCAACTACAAAAGTGCAGCATTTTGGCATAAATTTGGCGTTTCGCGAGTGATACTGGCACGCGAATTATCTTTTGAAGAAATTAGAGAAATTCGTCAAAAGACGCCTTTAAGTTTAGAACTCGAAGCGTTTGTTCACGGGTCGATGTGCATTTCTTATTCAGGCCGCTGCTTGATATCTAATTACATGACAGGGCGCGATGCCAATAAGGGCGCTTGTTCGCATCCTTGTCGCTGGAAATATCACTTGGTTGAAGAACAGCGCCCTGGCGAATACTATCCAATTGAACAAACTGATCACGGTACCTATTTTTTTAATTCTAAAGATCTTTGTATGATCGAACAAATTCCGCAATTGATCAAAGCAGGGTTATCGAGCTTAAAAATTGAAGGGCGGTCAAAGAGCATATACTATGTTGCCAATGTAGTGCGCGCCTATCGCAAGGCAATTGATGATTACTACAGTGACCCTGTCAACTACCAATTTGACAGTGCACTAATTGACGAAATTAAAAAGGCTAGTCATCGTGAATTTACCAGCGGTTTTTACAATGAGAAAGCCGACCAGACATCACAATTGTACAGTAGTAGCGCCTATATTCGCGATTACGACTTCATCGGCATTGTCAAATCATATGACGAAACTTCTAAATTGGCACAAGTAGAACAGCGTAATCGCCTATTCAAAGGCGATAAAATAGAAGTTATGGGCAGTGCTTACCGCGGCTTTGAACAGACAATTGACCTTCTGCTCGACAAAGATAAACAACCAATTGATGTGGCACCACACGCACAACAGATGGTTTACATAAAAATGAAGCAACCGGTCTCTGAATACGATATATTAAGACGCCAACGCTGAACCATAAAAAGACATTGTGAGGTAAATCATGAGAAAATTACAAACGACAGCACATTCTGCTGAAAGCGAATTGACAGAACTGCTCGGTGTAGAGGGTAGACTTTACAAAGAGGGTATATTAAACGACCATAAAATAGTGCCAATTCGCCTAGAGACAACTTACGATGAAGCCATGCTTTTATTATTTGAAAAAAGCGTTGTACGCCCTGGTTTTCAAATAACTGAACAAACCGTCGATTATCCTTGCTTATTTTTTAAAGTTGATGGCAATGTGGATGATCTCGTTAAAAAAGCACATAGTTGGCGTGCCGAAAATGTCAAAACAACCTTGTTATACAGCAATTTCCACATGATTGGTCGTGCACCGCAACCGTCGGCGATTCAAAGTGCACAAAATCAGGTTGAAGATGCCAATCAAATAGTATCACTCGGTTTTTTATCACAGAGTAAAAAAGCGCAGTTAAATGATGCCTTTCAAAACACAGTAAAATGGGTGAAAGACAGTAATATTGACTTATCAGAAACTGACATGCGTGCGATTTGTCTATATGACAGTAAAATGGTAATAGACGCCTTCCAACAAGTTAAGCCAGAGAACTCGAATGCCAAATGCTTTATCAATAGCGCCCAGAAAAATGAAGTAAACAACTATGCGGCTGTTCGTTTACTGTTTATGCACGCGCTGGGTTTTGATGTTGTTATAATCTCTAAAAATAGTTATGCTTCAATTGAAAATAAAATTAATGACAAGTTCTTTGACCTACACACACAAACTGAAACAAGCAACACTAAAAGATCTGCTGGATGTCTGTCATCGATCATTGCTATGTCTATAATAGTTACTGTTACTACTATTTTATTATTTGGTATTCCATTTTAGATCATTTAAAAAATTATAGTATGATATCATGCACTGCAATTGAATGGCTACCGATGATAAATGATGTATCAGTACATTATTTAGTTAATCATTTAACAATGTATTACCTTTCACATCTTTTAATTCCTAGTAAATATGTCGGAATATTACGAAAATGATATTTGTTATCATTTATATAGGCATATTTACTTTTTTGTTACAAATATTTTATATTATATCTGTTAAGTATCTATCAATCTTATTGCATTTGTACAATGAATCCTATATAATAATTTTGGAGTATAACACAATATGAAGGCACTTTGTGTGCTTATCTAATTGCTAGCATGAGAAAGGATGGTGTTTCATGTCTAATATTTCTGCGCAAAAACCGCCAATCAGCGTTAAAGACTTGCCTCAAGAAGTGTATGACGAAATTGCAGCTTATATCGATGGTCTTGAAACTAAGGAAGGCGCGGTGATACACGTATTGCACAAAGCGCAAGCGATCATTGGTTACCTGCCAAAAGAGGTGATGTTATTCATCGCCAGAAAACTAAATTTACCTTCTGCTGAAGTTTTTGGCGTCGTCAGTTTTTATTCTTATTTTTCTACTCAACCAGTTGGGAAAAACAAAATTTCTGTTTGCTTAGGTACAGCGTGTTATGTTAAGGGTGCTGATAAAATTTTTGATGCGTTCAAAGAAAAGTTAGGTGTTGAAGCCGGCGGTACAACACCTGATGGATTATTTACGTTAAAGGATGTACGTTGCGTTGGTGCTTGTGGTCTAGCACCTATATTGACAGTCGGTGAAAAAGTTTACGGACACGTTACTGCTGACGACGTCGATAAAATTGTTGATGAGTATAAAGAAAAGGAGCAAGAAAATGCCGATTAAATCTTTAGATGAATTAAAAAAAATAAGAGATAATTCCTTAAATAAAGTAAAATTGCGTGAAACTGGGCAGAATACTGAAGATACCATCGAACTGATGATTGGCTTGGCAACATGTGGCATTGCGGCTGGCGCACGTGAAACGATGAAGGCAATTGTCGAGGAACTACAAAATCAAAAGGTTGACAATGTGCGCGTTGTGCGTGTCGGGTGCATGGGTTATTGTCACTCTGAACCGACTGTGCAAGTCAATGTTCCCGGTGAAGAGCCTGTGCTCTACGGCAACGTTGACGAAGCAACTGGACGCGCGATTGTCACTGAGCATATTATCAATAAAAAAATGTTGAAAGATAAAGTTCTTGTTCAGCATTTTGACAGAGCGTAAAGGAAAGGGGAGACAACGCATGAGTATTAAAAATGGACACATTTTAGTTTGTGGCGGAACTGGATGTATCTCACAAAAATCAGATCAAATATTGGCGACCTTTTCTAAAAAAGTAAAGGAAAGTGATCTGGAAAACGAGATACAAGTTGTAAAGACCGGTTGTTTTGGCTTTTGTGGCGCTGGTCCAATTGTAAAAATACTACCTGATAACACTATTTATGTACATGTTACTGAAGATGATGTCGATGAAATTGTTGAAGAACACATCATCAAAGGGCGACACGTTGAGCGACTGATGTATAAAGATGACAAAGGTGAAATTCAGGGCGAAAAGAACATGAATTTCTATAAAAAGCAATATCGTATTGCGCTTAGAAACTGTGGCTTGATCGACCCTGAAAACATCGAAGAATACATTGCTTTTGACGGTTACCAAGCACTTGGTAAAGTATTGACGACAATGCAGCCTGAAGAAGTCTGTACACTTATCAAAGATTCTGGCTTGCGCGGTCGTGGCGGCGGTGGTTTTCCAACCGGCTTAAAATGGGAATTTACCCGTCGTGAAATCAGTGATCAAAAATACATTTTATGTAATGCTGACGAAGGTGACCCAGGTGCCTTTATGGACAGATCAATCTTAGAAGGTGATCCACATTCCGTTATTGAGGCAATGGCAATTGGCGGTTACGCAATTGGTGCTGACAAAGGCGTTATTTACATACGGGCCGAATATCCGCTGGCTATTCAAAGACTTGAAATTGCCATTGGTCAAGCGAGAGAAATGGGCTTACTCGGTAAAGACATCTTTGGTACGGGTTTTAACTTTGATATTGCTATTAAGCTAGGTGCTGGTGCTTTTGTTTGTGGTGAAGAAACAGCACTGATAAATTCAGTACAGGGAAAACGTGGTGAACCAACCAAGAAACCACCGTTTCCATCAGTTGAAGGCCTTTGGAAAAAACCTTCCTGCGTTAACAATGTTGAAACATATGCCAATATTCCTGTGATTATCAACCGCGGTGCCGACTGGTTTGCTGAAATTGGCACTGAAAAGTCAAAGGGAACGAAAGTATTTGCTCTTGCTGGTAAAGTTAATAATGTCGGCCTTGTTGAAGTGCCAATGGGTATTACACTGAGAGAAATTATTTACGACATCGGTGGCGGCATTGTTGGCGGCAAGCAATTTAAAGCCGTTCAAACGGGTGGCCCATCTGGCGGTGTTATCACAAAACGCGATCTTGATACACCGATTGATTACGATTCTTTAAAGGCAATTGGCTCGATGATGGGCTCTGGCGGTATGATCGTCATGGACGAAGACAACTGTATGGTTTCGATCGCCAAGTTTTATCTTGAATTTACCCAAGACGAATCCTGTGGTAAGTGTACGCCATGTCGAATTGGAACCAAACGCATGCATGAAATCTTAGAGCGCATTGTCAATGGCGAAGGGCAGCCTGATGATATTGAAAAACTACAACAACTCGGTCGCATGATTAAGGATTCTGCACTGTGTGGCCTTGGTCAGACTGCACCAAATCCAGTATTATCTACACTTAAATACTTTAGAGAAGAATACGATGAACACATTTACCAAAAACACTGTCGAACAGGTGAATGCAGTGCACTTGCTAAATACAAAATAATTGCTGATAAATGCGTTGGCTGTACAGCATGCGCCCGTAAATGTCCAGTTTCTTGTATAAGTGGTAGTGTTAAACAAGTTCACGTCATCGATGCTGCAGCCTGTATTAAATGTGGTGCATGCGCAGCAGCTTGTAAATTTGGCGCGGTTGTGAAAGGTTAGGGTGACAGCATGAAAAAAATTAATGTGACTATTAATGGAAAACCGCTCGAAGTTAGAGAGGGTACCACAATATTAGCAGCATCAAAGAGTGTCGGCGTTCATATTCCAACGCTCTGCCATATGAATTTAGGCGGGTTTGGCATTACTAACCAAGTTGCATCTTGTCGTGTTTGTATGGTCGAAGTGAAAGGTCGTCCAACATTAGTGCCATCTTGTGCCGAAAAATGTGTTGATGGCATGGAAATCATAACCGATTCAATTCGCGCCATCACAGCACGTCGAATGGCAGTTGAATTGTTATTATCTAATCACCCGAAAGAATGCTTAACTTGCCCTAAGAATTTAGATTGTGATTTACAGCGACTGGCGCAAGAACTCAATATCAGAGAAATTAAGTATGAGGGTGTAATGGCAGACTTTAAACGCGATGAATCGTCGTTTTCAATTGTTAAAAATCCAAACAAATGTGTGATGTGTCGTCGCTGTGAAACAATGTGTAATGAAGTGCAAACCTGTGGCATATTGTCTGGCATTAACCGTGGTTTCGATAGCTTCGTCGGTCCAGCATTCAATATGGATATGGCCGATTCAAGTTGTACATTTTGTGGTCAGTGCGTTGCCGTTTGTCCAACAGCTGCCTTAACAGAAGTGAACCACACTTCAAAAGTTTGGTCTGCTTTAATTGATCCAAATCAACACGTCATCGTTCAAACAGCACCCGCTGTCAGGGTGGCAATTGGTGAAGAATTTGGTATGTCCGCTGGTGAAATAACTACAGGTAAACTTGCTGCATCACTTAGAAAGATCGGTTTTGATGGTGTTTTTGACACCGACTTTGCAGCTGATTTAACCATTATGGAAGAGGCATCTGAACTGGTACATCGGGTTAAACATGGTGGTGTGTTACCAATTTTGACATCGTGCTGCCCGGCATGGGTAAGGTTTTTTGAGCACCAGTTTCCCGATATGCTCGATATTCCTTCATCTTGTAAGTCGCCGCAGATTATGTTTGGCGCTATCGCCAAAACCTATTATGCTGAGAAAATGGGCTTACATCCAGATGAAGTTACCGTTGTTTCAATTATGCCATGTCTTGCTAAAAAAGCAGAAGCAGCGCGGCCTGAACTAGCTGGTGACGACTTACAGAACGTTGACTTAGTTTTGACAACGCGCGAATATGCCCATATGTTGAAAGAGGCAGGCATCGACTTTTCTCGCTTAGAAGATGAAGACTTTGACCGCTTTATGGGTGAGTCAACTGGCGCAGGTGTCATCTTTGGTTCAACCGGTGGTGTTATCGAGGCAGCTACTAGAACGGCTTACGAATGGATTACTGGTGAAACGCTAGAAACTGTTGAGTTTAGCCAGTTAAGAGGGCTTGAAGGTATTCGTTCAGCTGAAGTTCAAGTTGGCGATATGACGCTAAATATCGGCATTGCCCACGGCTTAGGTAATGCACGTAAACTGTTAGAAGACATACAAGCCGGTAGATCTAAGTTTCATGCGATTGAAATAATGGCTTGCCCTGGTGGCTGTATTGGCGGTGGCGGACAACCGTTCCACCATGGCAATATGAACATTATCAAAAAGCGTCAAGAAGCAATCTATCGTGAAGACTTAGGTAAAGAAAGACGTAAGTCGCATGAAAACACCGAAATTATTCAACTGTACAAAGAATATCTCGGTGAACCCTATGGCGAAAAAGCACATAAATTGTTACATACACATTATGTTCAAAGAGAAAAGATTTAAATGCTTTTGAATTAAATATTAACAACTCGAAAACCCGCTTATCATGAGATACGCGGGTTTTTAGACTGTTGACAAATGCCCAGTTTCAGCGAGATCTCTTCATTTCGCTAACGCTACAGTCGAGCTGACAAACTGGGTGGTAGCATTCAGTATTCAACTTTCTACTTTATTGTCTCTGACTTTAAATAATAACACAATCTTTCTACAATTTTAGCAGTCATTCCCCAAATAACCTTATCTTGATACTGGTAAAACAGCACCGAATAATCGCGGCCGCGCCAATTGTAACGCTTTTCTCGACCAATTCGGTGATAGGGAAAATCGTCATTTGCCGATATTTGATTTTGAACATAGTGATAATCAGGCTCATTTTCGACAAGATAACTAATTGGCACCACAAAAACTGATGCCACTTCTTGGCGATTAAAGGAAATATTAGCAATATCGTCAACCTCTAGAATTGCCACATACGGGCGCAAATAATCGCCAAAAGTCGTCACTAAAAAGTCCATTGGGCCAATTAAATTAATTTGTTGCTCTTTTATGCCCAGTTCTTCACAAGTTTCTCTAATGGCAGCTTGTTCAGCGGTTTCATCTTTTTCTAAACGACCGCCCGGAAAACATATTTCGCCCGGTTGACGGCGCAATTTACTTGAGCGCATTTCAAACAATAAATGCCATTTATTTTCGATTTTTATAAATGGAATTAATACGCCGTAATTGTTATCAATATCAATAGGTTGTGGTGTGTGATGTCTAAAATATTCTAATTTCATATAGCCTCACAACGTAAAGTACTTAGAAAATCGAGCATTACTGCTTTACCAGCTTGATCATTTTTAATGACACCGGCGTGATGTAAGCCCAATATAAACGTATCACCAATAGTGTTTTTAACGGCTGTTTCAGCGTTACTTCCCACTTGGTAGTTTGCCAATAGCTGGGCATAAATATCAGCAAAGCCGACACAGCTTTCTGGTAAATCGGCAAATTGCTTTTGTGTGCTTAACCCTGCGGCTAGATCTGCAATTGTTTGTTTTAATCTGCCGGGCAATACAGCATAACCCATTACTTCGATTAAACCGATGTTTTCTTTTTTAACTGGATGAACTTCGGGGTGGGGGTGATAAATGCCATCTGGATACAATTCGCTGGTTAAATTGCTTCGTAAAACCATATCAATTTCATAATCATCACCTATTTTGCGCATAATTGGCGTAATTGCGTGATGTGGTGCAGAGGTTTCGGCAATTAGGCCATAAGCTATATTATCATAGAGACGCCATTTATTTGTGATTGTCTCACATGCATCGATTAGTGCAGTTTTATCGGCACTGCGCAGTCTGAGCGTTGTCAATGGCCAATTTAACCAATCTACAGTTACATTTGGAAAAATTGATTTATTAAATTCCATATAGCTTTTGGCTGCGACAATTGGCATGTCGTAATTGCCACCTTGGTAGTGGTCATGCGCTAACATTGAGCCACCGACTATTGGTAAACCAGCATTTGAACCGATAAAATAATGCGGTAAGTAATCGACAAAGTCAGCTAGGCGCTGAAACGTAAGGCGATTTATCAGCATTGGTTCGTGTTCGTGTTTAACGATAATGGTGTGTTCGTCGTAATACATATAGGGTGAATATTGAAAAAACCAGTCTTCGTTGGCTAATTTAAGATTGATAATCCGGTGTGTCTGCCGCGCTGAGTGGTTCAAGTGACCAGCAAAGCCGACATTTTCCGCGCACAATAAGCACTTTGGGTAGCCAGTCTGTGTCATTTTAGCCGCCGCTGCAATTGCCTTAGGATCTTTTTCAGGTTTTGCCAAATTAATCGCCAGCGTCATGTTGCCATAGGGGGTTTGATGTTGCCAAATGACATTATTGGCAATGCGATTGGTTTTAATATAATCAGTCGATTTTGAAAAATTGTAATACCAATCAGTTGCCTGTTGCGGTGACTTTTGATAAAGTGAGTTAAACTGCCGATTGACGGTCGATGGCAGTGGCACTAAAATTGACATTAAAGCAGTTTCAAATAAGTCGTCGTAGGGGTTACTAAGCGATTCTAGGTTGCCGTTCTGGAATGCCCATGCACTAATAGATGCCAATAATTTGCCTATATTTACTGTGCTGTTTCGTTTTGGTTTCGCAATTAAACTGGCATCTATTGCCAAGTGGTCAGCTAAGCGGTTTTTAATATAGACAATATCATCTTGATAGATAAAACCATTATCTAACGCATAGCCAATTAATGATTCGGTTAGTTCGTAAATGTTATTCATCGCGTACCTCGTTAGTCATTGAAATTTACCCCAAATTACTCACGCCAGTGTGCAAAATTGCTATTGGTGTGAATATTTTAGTTTTACTTTTTATATTATAACAGTTTTGTGATTTATTTGATATACTGTTTTTCAACATAGGGCGAGTGATTGCAGAAGACCATAGCCTGATAGTAGCAATCGAATTTAACGATATCACCAATTTTAAGTAGCGGATCGCAATCGGTTATATCGACAATTAAATGGTCGCTACTGGCACCAAATATCTTAATATTGGGATCAACTGGCACAATGCCTTCGAGCGAACCAAAATCACGTTTTCCCAAAGCAATCAAAGCGCGCTTTCTAATGCCAATGTCTTGGTATGTCGGTCGATAACCAAAGGCATCGATAAACAGCTGACCAATTGGATGGGTTGGTTTGTCTTTAATCTCAATAATTTCACCTTCTAAAGTATAAATATCTTGATAGAGGCCAGGCATGTCAATTTCCCAAATATCGATCAAATCGCGCGCTAATAGTGCACCTTCACCAATACGCAAGTGGTTGATGCCAGCAGGAATTTGACCATTGTAAACCAACGGTAAACTGGTCGTTGCACCACCTGAAACGATATCTAATTTTCTGCCGATTTTTACTTCGACGCTTTTGGCGATAGCAATTAATCTGCCTAAATTTTCTGTATCTGGCTTAATAGATCCATAGCAACTTAAATTTGTACCGATGCCGTAGAGTTTAAGATTGGGATAATCACTTTCGATTGTCAGCGCCATTTCAATTAATTCTTTTTCATCAAAAAAACCTTCGCGTAAATCACCCAAGTCCATCATTAGAATAATGCGATGTACTTTATTTAGCGCGGCGGCAATCTGTTGCGTTTTAGCTATCACAAGCGGCTCTGATTGCATGCTGACATCGACGTATTTAACGACATCTTCCAGTTCAGATAACATCGGTACGCGCAATAGCATAATATCATCTGTAAAACCATCTTGGCGCAAGGCAATAATACTTTTTAAGCGCGAATCTGCTATGCCAATGCAACCTGCCTGCATCATGATATTAGCAATATCAGAATAGCTTTTTTTTACATCGTCGCTCGCTTTCACAACACCACTAACAACAATACCAAACTGTTTACAGCGGGCAATAATATGCTTATAATTACTTTGCATATGTTTCAAATTAATTGTCAAAACTGGATATTTTTTCATAATACAGCCCCCCAAAGCCCTTAAAATATATGCGCTTGTCTTTATTTTATTATAACATATCCTATTTCCATTTTTAATTGATTATATCCTGATTATTCAAACCACTGCGTGAAAAGCGCTGAATATACAATACACATATTGATTTTTTTACTTATTTTTATTATTATTCTTATTTTTGTTGTTTTCATATTAAGAAATATATATACATTATAATTAATATTACATTTACAATACGAAAACCAAAAAACGTTGCTTTTGGGGTTTTTAAACGGTACTATTTCAAAAAGGAGATAACAAATATAATGCATATTAATAAGATGAGGAGGTAAAAATGAAAAACAAGTACGTATTAAAAAAACTTGCAGCGTTTATTATAACGCTTGCACTTTTACTCGGCCTAGTGCCACTAAACGATTTTAGTGTCTATGCAGCAAATGACTTTAACGATGTTCCAATATCGTCAGACGGCAACGTAAAGGCAAGCTATAACGAAACTGCAAAAAAACTAATCATTACCGGCACCGGCACCATTGACTACGATTTGTGGAAGCAAATGGCGCAAGGGATTAATCCAGATTATTTTGGAACGGAAACAGCTTGGGATGGTAATCTTGACGAAGACTTTAAGATGATCTTTAAAGGCGATGCCGACGATTCTATTTTGCTTTGCGAAAAGGGCAATGAAGGCGGCTTATTCCAGCGTTTTTCCAATGAAATACTATTTTTAGAACCGGTTAATCTAGCACCAGATGCAAAGGTTCTAAGTGATATGTTTGCTGGCGCCTATACCTTTAATCAACCAATCAATAATTGGGATGTTTCTCATGTTACACATATGAACGGTATGTTTTGGAATGCTCAGCAGTTCGATCACCCGCTCAATAATTGGGATGTCTCCAATGTCACGAATATGGACCATATGTTCTATGGCGCCTCCGCCTTTAATCAACCGCTCAATAATTGGGATGTCTCTCATGTCAAGAACATGAGCGATATGTTTGGTCACGCGAAATCATTTAATCAACCACTGAATAGTTGGAATACCACAAACGTGAATGATATGTCAGAAATGTTTACTATGGCTTTGCAATATAATGAGGAGATTGTATTTGATATTTCGTCGCTGACGACCATTGTAGGCGCGTTTTCGCCCAGCAAAGTGCGCAGTATACAGCTCTTAAATAATAGCGCCGCTCAAGATATTGAAGTTAGTTCAGGCAGCCAATACCCCGATGACAACACACTGGAATATCTCGAATTTAATGGCTTAAAGGCGCATACAATTAAGGCTAATGCCTTTACTGGCAACTACGTTGTCGAAGATGTCGCCGCGCAGACGACCACCAATTATACCGTTGCCGACCCATTTACATTTGAGGACAATAAGCATTATAAACTGTATTTACAGGGCAAGAAAGATATTAAGGCCTGCGATATTGAACCGCTGCCGATACCCGATCAAGTCTATACGGGTAACCCGATTACGCCTGCGCTGACGCTCAGCGACAGTGTAACAGGTGTTACACTACAAGAAGATACCGACTACGAGCTAACTTATTCTGACAATACAAATGTAGGTACGGCTTGTATTACCATTACGGGTAAGGGTACAAACTATACGGGCAGCAGAAAAGTTTATTTTGAGATTGCAGATGAAGTCAACTTTTTTAACGGCGTTGCAATATCGCTCGATGGTGGCTTAGAGGCAAGCTATAGCGATGCCACAAAAGAACTGATTATTACCGGCGCCGGCACCATTGATTACAATTTGTGGAAGCAGATGGCGCAAAAGATTAATGCCGATTACTTTGGAACAAAAGATGCTTGGGACACGAATAACGCCGAAGACTTTAAGATGATCTTTAATGGTGACGCCGACAATGCTATTTTGCTCTGCGGTACGGGCGATAAAGGTGGTTTATTCCAGAATTTTTCCAATGAAATACTATTTCAAAAACAGGTTAACCTAGCGCCCGATGCGACGAATTTAACAAGTATGTTTGCTGGCGCCAAGGCCTTTAATCAACCAATTAATAATTGGGATGTCTCTCATGTTACAAATATGTATGGTATGTTTAACGGAGCAATGCTCTTTGATGGCAATATCAGCGATTGGGATGTCTCTAACGTAACGAATATGGTTTATATGTTTTATGGTGCAAAAAACTTTAATGGCGACATCAACAAATGGAATGTTTCCAGTGTGACGGATATGTACTGTATGTTTGGCGGTGCTAGCTTATTTAATAAACCACTCGATGGTTGGAATACCGCAAACGTGACAAATATGCAAAGTATGTTTGAAAATGCTTTGCAATTTAATGAGGCTGTTTTATTTGATATTTCATCACTCAAGACAATTGCAGGTGCGTTTAAGGACAGTAAGGTGCGTAGTATTCAACTTAGCAATTACGCTGGTAATACAGATGTTGAAGCAGATGTTGATTGGGATAACGATGGTGTCCCTGACGGCTTTAAGTTGTACCCCGATGGCACACTGGAATATCTCGAATTTAGTGGCTTAAAGGCACATACAATACAAGCTAATACTTTTACGGGCGACTATATTGTCGAAGATGTCGCCGCGCAAACGGCGACGCCATTTACTGCAAATACAGCATTTACATTTGAGGCCAACAAACATTATAAACTGTATTTACAGGGCAAGAAAGATATTAAAGCCTGTGATATTGACCCTTCGCCAACTCCCGATCAAGTTTATACGGGTAACCCGATTACGCCTGTGCTGACACTTACCGATAGTGTAACAGGTGTGACACTACAAGAAGGTACTGATTACGAGCTAACTTATTCCGACAATACAAATGCAGGTACGGCCTGTATTACCATTACGGGTAAGGGTACAAACTATACGGGCAGCAGAAAAGTATATTTTAAGATTGCCGTCGAAGTCAACTATTTTAACGACTTTGCAATATCGCTCGACGATGGCGTTAAAGCCAGTTATAGTGATGTCGGCAAAGCGCTAACCATTACTGGTGCAGGCACCATTGATTACAATTTATGGAAACAGATGGCGCAAAAGATCAACCCCGATTATTTTGGTACAGAACATGCATGGGACAGTAATATTGACGAAGACTTTAAGATTATCTTTAATGGCGATGCCGACAATTCAATTTTGCTCTGTAGCACGGGCGATAAAGGTAATTTATTCCAACGCTTTTCTAATGAAATACTATTTCAAAAACAGGTTAACCTAGCGCCCGATGTAACGGTTCTAGCGAGTATGTTTGGTGGTGCCAAGGCCTTTAATCAACCAATCAACAATTGGGATGTCTCTAATGTCACAAATATGTATGGCATGTTTTGGAATGCTGATCACTTTGATCAGCCACTCGACAGTTGGGATGTCTCAAATGTCACGAATATGAGCCATATGTTTTATAGTGCAGACATATTTAATCAGCCACTCGACAATTGGGATGTCTCTAAGGTCACGCGTATGGGCAGTATGTTCTATCGCGTGAAAAAATTTGATCAACCACTTAATAGTTGGAATACCGCAAAAGTGAAAAATATGAGAACTATGTTAGAAGGGGCTTCGCAATTTGACGAGGCGATTGAATTTGATATTTCATCGCTCAAGACAATTGCAGGTGCGTTTAAGGACAGTAAAGTGCGCAGTATTCAACTTAGCAATTCCGCTGGTAATACAGATGTTGAAGCAGATATTGATTGGAATAACGATGGTGTACCCGACGGCTTTAAGTTGTACCCCGATGGCACACTTGAGTATCTCGAATTTAGTGGCTTGAAGGCGCATACAATACAGGCTAATGCCTTTAGTGGTGACTATATTGTCGAAGATGTCGCCGCGCAAACGGCGACGCCATTTACTGCAAATTCACCATTTACATTTGAAGCCAACAAACATTATAAGCTGTATTTACAGGGCAAGAAAGATATTAAGGCCTGTGATATTGAACCGCTGCCGATACCCGATCAAGTTTATACTGGTAATCCGATTACGCCTGCGCTGACACTTAGTGATAGTTTAACCGGTAGCACCTTACAAGAAGGTACGGATTACGAGCTAACTTATTCTGACAATACGAATGTAGGTACGGCCTGTATTGCCATTACGGGTAAAGGTACAAACTATACGGGCAGCAGAAAAGTGTATTTTGAAATTGTCAATGAAGCCAACTTAAATAATTTTGCAATATCGCTCGATGGTGGCGTAAAGGCCAGTTATAGCGATGCCGAAAAAGAATTGACCATTATTGGCACGGGTACCATTGATTACAATCTATGGAAACAGATGGCGCAAAAAATTAACCCCAATTATTTTGGAACAGAAGATGCTTGGGACGTAAATAACAGCGAAGACTTTAAGATGATCTTTAATGGTGATTCTGACAATTCAATTTTATTCTGTGGCACTAGCGAAGGTCGCGGTTTATTTGAAGGATTTTCAAATGAAATTAGTTTTAACACACCAGTCAATTTGGCAACTAGCGCAACAGATATATCTCGTATGTTTTTAAATGCTAAGGCCTTTAATGAGGAAATTGAAGGTTGGGATACGTCCAATGTGACAGATATGTCGTTTATGTTTTACGGTACAGAAGCCTTTAATCAAGCGCTCAATAGTTGGAACACGGCCAACGTGACAAAAATGGGACATATGTTTGAAAATGCTTTGCAATTTAATGCGTCTGTTGTATTTGATATTTCATCGCTTACAAGCATTAGAAGTGCATTTGAAAATAGTCAAGCACGCAGTATTCAGCTCTTAAATAATGGAACTGCCCAAGATATTGAAGTTGCTTCTAACGATGCGCAATACCCGGACGGCACACTTGAGTATCTTGAATTTAGTGGCTTAAAGGCGCATACAATTCAAGCTAATGCCTTTGTCGACGATTACATTATTGAAAACATCACAACTAATACCACAACAACTTGTGCTGTAACGGCACCTTATAGCTTTAATGCCAATGATCACTATAAGTTGCATTTAGTGGAATTGCCTGCGCTCACACTGGCCGATATCACGAAGTTCTATCAAGTTGGTCAAACGACGACAGCGGCGATTAATTTGGCTGCACTCTTACCAGCCGACGCCAGCTATCAGAGCACCACAATGGGTGCGATAGGTGGCAGTAATCCATCGATTTTAGCCACTGGTAGTGCGGCGCCACAGGTAAACGGCGGGGTACTAACCTATCAACTGAGCGGTAGCGGTACTGCAGGTGATACGGCTATTCTACCACTGACGATTACTAGTGCTAATTATCAAGATGTCAGCTTTAATTTAATTGTTAAACTCATCGGTGATAACGACGATGAAGACGATGACGATGATGATGAAGACGATGACAGTTCAACTGAAACTGAGTCAGCTACGCTAGATGAAACAAAAGTACCGCTGGGCGGCGCGTTTAACGATGTTCTGGCAAGTGATTGGTTTAAAGATGCTGTCGATTACGTTGTTGCCAATGGCTTGATGCAGGGGACTGGTCCAGCGACATTTACCCCGAAAGGTGCTGCAACACGTGCGATGGGTGTCACTTTACTCTATCGTATGGCGGGTGAACCAGCAGTAGATTTGGCGCACAGTTTTCCCGATGTTGAAACTGGCAGTTGGTACTGCAAACCGGTTATTTGGGGTGCCATAACGGGCATTGTTAAGGGCTTCCCCGATGGTAATTTTAGACCATATGATGCACTGACGCGCGAACAGCTAGTTACACTACTCTATCGCTATGCACAGTATAAGAATTATAAAGTATCAGAACGGGCCGACTTAAGTGGCTATAGTGATGCTAAGTCAATTACCCCTTATGCCCTAGAGGCATTGCAATGGGCAGTTGAAAAGGGGATTATAGAGGGCACTAGTGCAACGACACTATCACCGCAAGGTGTCTCAAATCGTGCGCAGTTGGCGACGATTATGATGCGTTTTCATAAACTGTTTGCAAAATAATAAGCATATCTTTTTATTACAGCCCGCTTATCAATTGATAGGCGGGTTGTCAGTCTAAGTTTTCCATTTTTTGTTTTTCATTCACTTTTCAGTGTTTTTGTACAGCTTTCTCTTTCTTTAAAAATATGGTATACTTATATATATTCATTAATGCTACTCATCAAAATTTCATAGACTGTATTTTGCTAGATTAAATCATTTGTGTTCGCGCTTAAATTCAGCACTTTTAAAGTACCATTTATCGTCAATCATTTCACACTTGTTATATTAGTTGGAGGATAAAATGCTTAATATTGATAAGAGTAAAGTAGATTTTTTAGTCACTGACGGTATGGTTGAAGAAACAAAATATGTTATCTCGCAATGTTTTGAAGATATTGACAATATTTTTAAGCATATTGATTATCAACAAATCAATCGCGTTATCTTTGTCGCCTGTGGTTCGCCTTTATGCGCTTGTCAAACCGCTAAAATTTTAGCTAATAAATACAGCTATTTGCATGTCGAAACGTATAGCGGTTTCGATTTTTTGCTTAACACGCCTTATGGTGTCAATCGTGAAACGCTCGTTATAGGTGTTTCTGATTCTGGAAAAACTGTTGAAGTTGTCGACTCTATTAAAAAAGCCAAACAACTCGGTGCAACGACCATTGGTATTACAAAAAAATCAACGGCGCCACTATATAAAGTGGCACAATTCAGCACTGCTTATAAGGCTGAATGTATATGGATGGCGCACACATTATTGAGTTATTATATTGTCATCAAAATGATGAAAGCGCTTGGCCATGACAATTTTAAACAATTACTAGCCGACATGGAAAAGTTACCCGACACATTTAAGCGCTTAATCGAAACAATTGAAAAAGATATGGAAAATTGGGGGCGTAAAGCATCGAATTGGCATATGATTTACACCATTGCCGCCGGCAATTTATTGCCAATGGCCTATAAAGAAGGCGTCATAACAATGTTTGAATTTACTTGGACACATGGTTGTGCGCTCAATGCAGCTGATTTTGCACATGGCCCGCTTGAAGTCGTCGAAGATGGCGTTCCATACGTCTTTTTACTTGGCAATGACGATACACGAGAAATAACCAAGCGCGCCATTCAATTTGTCAAGCGCTATTCTTCTGATGTTTTCGTGTTTGATGTGCTAGATTATGTCGATAATTTGCATGCTGACCTCGACCCATTATCAATTTTTGTTCCCCTTGAATACTTCTATTATTATCTATCAATTTATAAAGACCACAACCCCGACGACAGGCGCTACTACGGCGGCAAGGTGCAATATTAGGCACGGCTATGAAAATAATTGGCGTCGGCGACAATACGGTGGATTGTTATTTAGACAGAAACAGCATGTTTCCAGGTGGCAACGCTGTTAATGTTGCCGTGCTCGGCAAGCGCTTTGGCTTTGACGAGGCCGCTTATATTGGCACAATTGCCAACGATCGTAAAGGGCGACTTGTCTTAAGAGCACTAACTGGTGAGGGCATAAACACGACACAGCTGCGCATTGTTTCAGGAAAGAATTCTTTTGAAGAAGTTGCGCTCATCGACGGTGACAGGGTGTTTAAAGACAGTTTCTGTGGGGTTAGTTATAACCTAATACTCGACAAAACAGACTATGATTTTATTGCCAATTACGATATTCTACACAGCAGTATTTACAGTAATGTTGAAAGCCAGTTAAAGGCTTTGTCGCAGCTTGATATTAAAATTGCCTTTGACTTTTCAGATTCTTTTAATGAGAGTTATCTCGACAATAATCTACAGTATGTAGATTACGCCTTTTTCTCAGGTAGCACACTGAGTACACTTGAAATAACGGCGCTAATTAATAAATCAATCGCAAAAGGCTGTCAATTAGTGGTTATTACCAGGGGAAAAAATGGTGCTACGCTGTACTACGAAGGTCAAATTTACCATCAAAACATTGTCCAAACAACTGTCATCGATACTTTGGGTGCGGGTGATGCTTTTATTGCTTCTGTTCTTTTGGGACTGTCGCGCAAACAATCAATGCCTGATACACTTCAAACCGCTGCGATAAATGCGGCAAAAACCTGTAGTTATTACGGTGCATTTGGCTACGAAGAAAAAATAGATGACATATCATTTATATAAATATGCTTTCTTCTTGCATTTAACGGCTAAATATGTTAGATTAACATTAGTAGCTTTGATTAGGAGAGTAAATGGCATTTGATTGCACAGCGAGGCGGGGGAGGTGAAAGCCCGTTGATAAAATGTTATTGAAACGCACCTATGAGCTTTTGATTGAAATTAGTAGGTCAAACGGTTTACTCACGTTACGAGGTCCAAGTGAAGGTTTATCCTTAACAAGAGTGGTACCGCGGTCAATTCGTCTCTTATGAGGCGTTTTTTTATTGTTAAAAGGAGCACATCTGATATGATTAATTTTAAGCAGAACATTGCAGAACTACTGCACACTCAGCTCAGCGACATGTCAGTCGACGAAATTTATGAGCAATTAGAAATACCAAAACACAGTGGTATGGGCGACTATGCCTTTCCAACTTTTCGATTGGCCAAAGTATTTCGCAAGGCGCCACAAGCGATTGCTGCTGATTTAGTTGAAAAGCTTCCAACTGAAAATTTTCAAAAAATAGAACCAGCAGGTGGCTATATCAATTTTACTATCGACCCCTCTGAATTTGCTAAAGCGGTCATACCGGTAGTCCATCAACAAGCCGATAACTACGGTAAAAGCGACCTAGGTGCTGGCAAAACGGTTGTTGTTGAGTATTCTTCGGTTAATATTGCCAAGCCATTTCACATTGGTCATATTAGGAGCACGATGATCGGTCATTCACTTAAACAGATTTACGATGCGTTGGGTTTTAATACCGTTGCAATTAACCATTTAGGCGATTACGGCACCCAATTTGGTAAATTAATTGTCGCTTACAAGCGCTGGAGTAGTGCTGAACAAGTTAATGCTGATCCTATTCCCGAACTGTTGCGCATTTACGTTAAGTTTCACGAGGCTGCCGAAACTGAACCGGCGCTTGAAGACGAAGCGCGCGCTTGGTTTGCCAAGTTAGAAAATGGCGATCCAGAAGCACAAGAATTATGGTCATTCTTTAGAGAAATGTCACTTAAAGAATTTATGCGCGTCTACGATATGCTAGGTGTTAAATTTGATTCTTATGCCGGCGAATCTTTTTATTCAGATAAGATGCCTGAAGTGCTTGAAATATTACGCACTAAAAACATTGTCGAAAAATCGGAAGGTGCTGAAATTGTCAACTTAGAAGAATACGGTATGCCGCCGGCACTAATTACTAAAAGCGATGGCTCGACACTTTATATGACACGTGATTTAGCAGCTGCTATCTATCGTAAGCGCACTTATGATTATTATAAAAATATCTACGTCGTTGCCTACCAACAAGACTTGCACTTTAAGCAGTGGTTTAAGGTGCTTGAACTGATGGGCATGGACTATGCTAAAGATTGTGTTCACGTTAATTTCGGCATGGTAGCGCTCGAAGATGGAACAATGTCGACCCGCAAGGGCAAAGTCGTATTTTTAGAAGACGTGCTCAACAAAGCCGTTCAAATGGCAACTGAAATTATTGAAGAAAAAAATCCGCAACTTGAAAACAAGGCTCAAATTGCCAAACAAGTAGGCATTGGGGCAATTGTCTTTCAAGAACTCTTTAACACGCGCATTAAAGATTATACTTTTTCCTGGAAGACAGCAATGGCCTTTGAGGGTGAAACAGGACCCTATGTTCAGTATGCTCACGCTCGTGCAAACACGCTGATTGATAGCGCAAGCGACGTAACGATCGATGGTAACTGTGACTACAACTTATTGGCTGATGAAGCCTCAGCGCTTCTCGCTAGAAAAATCTACCAATTTCCGCAGGCAATCATCGATGCGATGTCAGGCAACGAGCCATCGCGCATTACGCGCTATGTGATTGGCCTTGCACAAGACTTTAACAAATTTTATCAACAAAATCACATCAATGTTGAAGATAAAGCGCTTAAAAAGGCGCGCCTTGAACTCGTTGTCGCCGCTAAACAGACCATTAAAAATGGACTGCGTTTAATTGGCGTCGCAGCACCTGATAAAATGTAGTACTTTACACTTGAATGATGTTTTGAATTATGCTATAATGAGATGCATAGAAATTTTGAGTAGAGAGTGGGTCGCCCCACTCTTTATCAATGTAATGGAGGTGTCATGAGTAAACGTAAAATTCGCGTTGTCGATTTAATTGTCGAACAGTTTGAAAAACTAGTGAATTCAAAATTTGAACAATATGAGCTGGTAGACGTCGCCTTTGTAAAAGAAGGGCAAAATCGTTACTTGCGCGTATTCATTGACAAAGAAGGCGGCGTAACAATAGATGATTGTGCTGATGTCAGCAATGCACTAAACGACATGCTAGACAAATACGACCCAGTTGAAGAAAATTATATTTTAGAAGTATCTTCGCCTGGTGTTGAAAGACCGCTAAAAAAACCTGAACACTTTGTTAGGTTTAAGGGAAAACTAGCACAAGTTAAATTATATTTTCCAATTGATGGCAGTAAGCTAATTGAGGGAAACATCGTCGACTACCGCGATGGTAATGTCATTATTGAAAGTGGCGATACCGGCAAGACGGTCGACATACCTTTTGATAAAATCGCAGCGGCTAAGTTGTTGTTTGATTTCGGTCATAATTACTAGGAGGATACAAAGGTGAATAAAGAATTAATCGCTGCTATTGAGCAATTAGAAAGAGAAAAGGGCATTTCTAAGGAAACACTTTTAGAAACTATTGAAGCCGCACTGATCACTGCTTATAAAAAGAATTTTCCATATTCTTCAAGTGCGAGAGTTTCAATTGATAGAGATTCTGGTGAAGTAAAAGTGTATACCAGAATTACGATCGTCGAAAGCTATAGTGACGAAAAAGATGAAATGCTGATCGACGATGCTAGAGACTTTGATCCTAACTACAAAGTAGGTGATGTCATTGAAGAAGAAGTAACCCCCAAAAACTTTGGCAGAATTGCTGCACAAACTGCAAAGCAGGTTGTTGTTCAGCGCATTCGCGAAGCCGAACGCAATGTCATTTATAATGAGTTTTCGAATCGCGAATCAGAAATTATAACAGGAACAATACAGCGCCACAATCGCGGTACTGTTTTTATTAACCTTGGTAGAACCGAGGCGGTTCTGTTGTCTTCAGAACAAACAGACGGCGAACACTATCGTCAAGGCGACCGTATAAAAGTTTATATCCTAGAAGTAAAATTAACTAACAAAGGGCCACAAGTAACCGTTTCGCGAACCCATCCCGGTTTAGTTAAACGCTTATTTGAACTTGAAGTGCCCGAAATATACGATGGTATTGTCGAAATCAAAAGCATCGCACGTGAAGCTGGCTCTCGTACAAAAATATCAGTTTATGCCGCTGATGCTAATTTAGATGCAGTCGGCGCCTGCGTTGGTCAACGCGGTGTACGCGTGCAAGCAATTGTAGAAGAACTAAGAGGCGAAAAAATTGATATTGTCAATTGGTCAAAAGACCCTAAAATTTATATCTCTAATGCGCTTAGTCCATCTTCGGTTAACGCGGTCTATATCCTCGACGACGATCGCAGTGCAATGGCCGTTGTACCTGATCATCAGTTGTCATTAGCAATTGGAAAAGAGGGTCAGAACGCACGTCTTGCCGCTAAGTTAAGTGGTTGGAAAATCGACATTAAAAGCCAATCGCAGTTTGACGAATTAGACAATAGTGAAGAAATCGTTGCACTCGACGAAAAATACTACGATAAGTCATTTACAGCTGATGAACCAGATACAGCTATCTTAGAAACCAATGATGTTGAAGAAGCGCTAAAAGCAGGTCGCGCTGAAGACATTGAGCAAATTGAAATGCAACCGGAACAACAGTCAGAAGCAGTAACGCCTGAAACTGAAGCGATCGATATGTCTGACTTTGAAGAAGTGGACATGTCAGAGTTCGAGGAAGTAGATGATATTGACATGTCAGAATTTGAAGAAATTGACGAGGCTGAATTAGCTGAAATTGACATTGAAGACTTTGAAGAAGTTGAAGAAGAAAAATAACATCTTAAAAAAGGTGGCTTATGAAAAAAAAGAAAATACCACTTAGAAAATGCTTGGGCTGTGGTGAACAGTTCCCAAAAAAAGATTTGATCAGAGTTGTTAAGACAAAAGAGGGTGCGATTTTTTTAGACGAAACCAATCGTGCCAACGGTAGAGGTGCATATATATGCCGTTCGGCCGAATGTCTCCACAAGGCGCTCAAACGCAAGGCAATTCAACGCTCTTTAGAAACGGCGTTGAGCGATGAGGTTCAAGCTGAACTAGAAATGGCGATATTAAATGTTAAAGACTAAACTAATGACCATGCTGGGCTTCGCTAAAAAGTCTAACAACTTGGTGGCCGGCAATGAAATTGTCTCGAAAGCAATTGACAAAGGTGAAGTAAAGTTAATTTTTATCGGCTCTGATGTCTCTCAGAAAAGCGTTAAGAACTTGAAAAATAAATGTAATAGATTAAATGTACCGTATTACGAAATATTGACTATTGTTGAGCAATCACGCGCGATTGGCAAATTAAATCGCACTGTTATTGGTATCACAGATAACGGATTTGCAATGAATATAATCAATTTAATCAGCGACGCGGGCATCTAGAACGGAGGTGCAACACTATGTCCAAAATTAGAATTTACGAATTAGCAAAAGAAGTGAAAATTTCATCAAAGGCACTACTTGACATTGTACACGACTTGGGTATCGACGCATCGAACCATATGGCGGGTTTGGATAGCAGTGACGTTGAGCAGATTAAATATGCGGTTAAAAAGCGAAAAGCCAATAAAAAAGTAACTGAAGAAATTAAAGATGCTGACAAAGAACCCCCAGCCAAACAGACGCCTGCTATAGCTGAAGATAAAGCTGCCGCTGACCATTCTGATAGTACGCCAGCGAATAAAGAAATTCTCAAAAAAAGCAAGGCCAAGCCAAAAGTGATCGTTAAAAAACAAATCTCTGATGACCTTGTATTGGTTGAGATAAATGGTGAAACAAAACTGATGCGGCGCAAGAAGAAAGGCAAACTTAAGGCTACAAAGAAAACTGCAGATAATGCCGCTGACGTCAAAAATATAGCTGGGACAGATGAGAAGAAGCCAACAAAAGCACAGTCTAAACCTAAAGAGACAGCTACAGAATTAACGACTGAACATGAACAGAAAAAAGCGTCAAAAGAAAAACCAAATCGAGTTAAAAACGCAAAGAAAGAAATAACAGAGAGCGGTGGCAAACCAATTGCGCACAAAAAAGCTAAGCCAGTTAAAAAGAGTGAAACTAAACATGTAAAAGAAGCAAATGTAGCACATGTCGAGAGTGATAAAAAACGTTCAAGTAAAAAGAAAAAAGCAAAGTCTTCTGAAACAGCCGAAGATGCCAGAGAATTAAAAGCCAAGTCATCACGCAAAAAGAAAGAAAAGCGCCAAAAACATAAAAATAAATTAACTGAAGAAGCGACTACACCGGCTAAAAAGCTGACGATGCAAAAGAAAATTCGAAAAAAACGCGTTAAAAAGAAAAAGGAAAAAGTTGAAGAAACAATGATAGAACCTATTCAAGAAACAACAGCAATTCAGTTACCTAACAGAATAACCGTCGGCGAATTTGCCGGGTTAATTGATAAACCAGCCAATGAAGTTATCCTAAAATTGATGAATTTAGGCGTTATGGCAGCTATTAACCAGTATATTGACTATGAAACGATGGAATTAATTGCTGATGATTTTGGCATTGAAGTTGAACAAAAAGTTGAAGAAGTCGACACAGCTGTTCTCGACTACGATTTTGAAGATGATGAACGCGATTTAAAGCATCGCGCACCAGTCGTTACGGTTATGGGCCACGTTGACCACGGTAAGACATCTCTGCTTGATGCGATTCGTTCAACTGATGTAACTGCGGGCGAAGCCGGCGGTATTACCCAACATATCGGTGCTTCAGAAGTCGTCATTAACGATCAAAAAATTGTTTTTTTGGATACACCTGGGCATGAAGCTTTCACAACGCTACGCGCACGCGGTGCACAAGTTACTGACATCGCCATTTTAGTCGTCGCTGCTGATGACGGCGTCATGCCACAAACCGTCGAAGCAATCGACCATGCCAGAGCAGCTGATGTGCCAATTATAGTTGCCGTCAATAAAATTGATAAGCCCAATGCCAATCCCGACCGCGTGATGAAAGAATTAGCAGAGCACGGTGTTATGGTTGAACAATGGGGAGGCGATACGGTTTGCGTGCTCGTATCAGCTAAGCAAAATCAGAACATCGACCAATTGTTAGAAATGATTCTACTAGTTGCTGAACTGCGCGATTTAAAGGCCAATCCAGATAGAAACGCCGTAGGCATCGTCATTGAAGCCAACCTCGATAAGGGAAAAGGTGCCGTTGCTACAGTATTGGTGCAAAATGGTAAATTAGCTGTTGGTGACCCATTTGTCTGCGGCACAACTTATGGTCGTGTCAGGGCAATGTACAACAGTAAAGGCAAACGCATTAAAAAGGTAGGTCCGTCTACAGCTGTTGAAATTATCGGCATTAACGACGTTCCAGTTGCTGGAGATAAATTCTTTGCGATCGATTCTGATAAAGAAGCGAAGCAGATTGCCGAAAAAAGAGCACTCGAAATTAAACGTGAAGAAATGGAACGCGCAGGCGGGCATGTTTCATTGGAAGATATCTTTAGTCAAATTCAGGCCGGTAAGATGAAAGAACTCAGCCTGATTATTAAAGCGGACGCCCATGGCTCCTTAGAAGCACTTAAAGGATCACTATTAAAATTAAACAACGATAATGATGAAGTGAAAATTAAAATTCAACACGCCAATATCGGCGCAATCACTGAATCAGATATTTTGTTGGCAACTGCTTCTAATACAATTGTTCTAGGTTTTAACGTCAGACCATCTTCGAGCGTTATTGCGATTGCTAAGAAGGAAAATGTCGAGATTAAAACTTATCGCATTATTTACGAACTGCTTAACGATGTAGAAGCTGCTATAAAAGGTATGTTAGATCCTGAGTTTGAAGAAGTTCAATTAGGTGAAATTGAAGTGCGTGCAATCTTTAAAGTGCCAAATGTCGGCACCATTGCTGGTGGCTACGTATTGAGTGGCAAAGTACTACGCAATAGTAAAATACGCTTGTTGCGTGCTGGTGTTATCGTCCACGAAGGCGAGCTATCTTCATTGAAGCGCTTTAAAGACGATGTTAAAGAAGTCGCCAGCGGTTACGAATGTGGTTTAGGCATTGCCGGCTTTAATGATCTTAAAGAAGGCGATGTGATTGAAGCATATCAAATAATCGAAAAAGTAAGGAAATAATATGAAGTATAGTCGAACACTACGTGTATCTGAAGAGATAAAAAAAATTGTCAGTGAATTGATTCGCGATCAATTAAAGGATCCACGTCTGGCATCACTGATTAGCATTACGCGCGTCGATACGACAAATGATCTTCGTATTGCAACTATTTATGTCAGTGTCATTGGTGGCGATCTTGAAGAAACACTCACCGGACTAAATAGTGCCAAGGGGTTTATCAGACGCTCAATAGGACAACAATTGAAATTGCATTACACGCCTGAACCCATTTTTAAAGCAGATAACTCAATTGCGGAAAGTATTAGAATGTCTAAATTGATCGATGAAGTAAATAAAAAGGGTCATGATGATGATTAAAACAACTGCGCAAGCATTATTAAAAGCTGAACAGCCGATGATTATATTACCACATGTATCGCCTGATGGCGATACAGTCGGTTCTTCAGTAGCACTTTACCTGGCACTTAAACAACTTAAAAGAGAAGTTTATATTATACTCGATGATAAACTACCAAATGATTTTGACTACATTGCCAATGAAATCGTATTGACTTCAGAACAGTTTTTAAAGCTAAATACTACATATCAAACTGCAATTTGTGTCGATATGTCTGATATCGAGCGACTTGGTGTTCGCAAGCCTTTGATAATAGATAAATATTTAATCAATATCGACCACCACCGTACGAACACCGGTTTCGGCGACATTCAGTGCATCGATGACAGCGCTGCTGCTACTGGTGAGATTATTTTTGAATTGATCAAAACACTTTCAGTTGAGCTTACAGCTGAAATGGCCGAAGCGCTCTACATTGCAATTATCACCGACACAGGTAACTTTAAATATAGTAATACAACAGCAACAACGATGCGCATTGCAGCAGAACTATTTGAAATTCCATTTGACAGAATGCGCGCCATCAATAAAATTTATCACAGTATACCGCGTCAAAAAGTGGCGCTTCATGCCAGTGCAACTGAGCAAACCCGTTTTTACAACGATGGTAAAATTGCAGTCTGCACTGTTTCTTGTGCCAATTTAAAACAACACAATGCGCTTGATGAATATACCGAAGGGCTTGTCGAAACAATTAGAGATATAGAAGGTGTTGAAGTTGTCATATTTCTTAAAGAACGTGCACAACAAAATGTCAAAGTGTCGATGCGCTCAGTTAGAGAACCCGATGTGTCTAAAATTGCCTTTGCTCACGACGGCGGTGGCCATAAAAATGCCGCTGGTTTTTCGCTTAATTTAAGTTTTTCAGAAGCACTTGAATACTGTGAAAACACATTGATTCCTGAGGTAATGGCATGCATGGCTTTATAGTTATCGATAAGCCGACTGGCATGACATCTGCATCTATTGTCAACAAAGTGAAAAAACTACTGCCTAAAGGTACAAAAATTGGTCACACCGGTACACTAGATCCCAATGTTACTGGCGTTTTAGCATTGGCAATCGGCCGTGCAACAAAGAGTATCGCATATCTGAACAATGAAAGAAAATGCTATCGTTGCTCAATGCAATTTGGTTTAAAAACAGATACGGCAGATATCTGGGGTGAAGTTATTAAAAAACAAGATGTTAATGCCTTCGATCTCACCCAAATTAATGATGTTTTAAATACTTTGAGTGGAAAAATTAAGCAAGTTCCACCGATGTATTCGGCGGCGAAACATCAGGGCAAACGCCTTTATCAATTGGCACGCAGTGGACAAATTGTTGAACGTCAAGCAAAATTAATCGAGATCTTTAATTATCGGGATATTGTCTATCAACATCCCTTTTTACACTTTACGGTTATCTGTTCACGTGGTACTTATGTACGTACACTATGTGAAGATATTGCCAATGAATTAGGCACGCTTGCCTGTATGACAGCGCTTTGTCGCACATTAAGTGGGCCATTTCGACAGTGTCAGGCGCTATCTCTGACGCAGCTCACGACAGCTGACATCAGCGACAAACTATTGCCAATTGAAATAATGTTTGATAATCTCATTGAAATTTTAGTTGACTACAAACACGCAGTACATTTATTGAACGGCGTAAAAGTTGATTTGAAACGCTTTATAGAACAACCACTTGATAGTACTAGTAAATTATACACTGTTTATTACAAGACTTTTTTCATCGGTGTAGCAGAGACAATTGGCAAACAAATTAGGTTAAAAACATTATTTACAGATAACGCGTCATTAGAGGAATACCATGATCACTTACACAAGCGCAGAACATCAGATATTAGCTAAATCAAGCGTTGTTGCCTTAGGTACATTTGACGGCATGCACCTCGGCCATTTGTCGATTATAAATAAGATGCTACATTATGGCGAAGTTAACAAACTAACCAAAGTAGTTTTTACTTTTTCTGATATACCAAAACATTTTTACAAGTCGTCTACCTCTAAAATTATGTCGAATGTTGAAAAATTGCAATGGCTCGAACAAAGTGGCGTCGAAGTCGTTATTTCATTACCATTTGATGATGCGATCAAAAATATTTCACACCATACATTTTTTGATTACATCATTAAGCAGTTAAAGGCTAAGGCCATCGTTATTGGTGAAAATTTTAAATTTGGTAGATCAGCACTTGGCACCGCCCAGTGGTTAAGCCAAAAATGTACCGAACAACACTGTAACTGCATCGTTATGCCACCGGTCACTTCAGATGGCAAGATTATTAGTTCTTCAACAATTCGAGAACTACTGTTCAATGGACGTATTGTCGAAGCAAATCGGTTACTTGGGCGACGCCATTTTGTCAGCGGCATTGTTAAAGTAGGCAAACAAGTTGGCCAAAAATTGGGTTTTGCAACCGCTAATTTAACCATTTGTGATTATATGACCAATATTAAACCAGGCGTATATATAACGGAAACGCTACTAAACGGAAATTTTTATCAGAGCGTCAGTAACGTTGGTTACAATCCAACGTTTGAACAAAGCGACTTTAATTTAGAAACGCATATTTTAGATTTTAACCAATCGTTGTATGGCGAGAAAATATCTGTCTACTTTGAAAAACGCTTGCGTGATGAATTAAAATTTGAAAAAACAGAAAACTTAATTGCCCAAATAAAAAAAGATGTTAATGTGACGAAACTGTATTTTAATAAGGCAACTAATCAATAAAAAAGTGCTTTACATCGCTATTGGCATCGTATATAATAAATGCGTCGACTATCGCTGGGTTATGTGAATCTCCAATCCATTACTCAGGGTATGTTGTGTGTAATTAGTACAGGAGGAAAACATGATTACAAAAGAAAAGAAAGCTGAAATTGTCAAAGAATACGGATTGTCAGAAGGCGATACCGGTTCGCCAGAAGTTCAAGTTGCGATTTTAACATTCCGCATTAACGATTTAACTGAACACTTAAAAACGCATCATAAAGACCATCATTCACGCCGCGGTCTATTAAAAATGGTTGGTCACAGAAGAAATCTGTTGAACTACTTAAAGAACAAAGATATTGAGCGTTATCGTTCATTAATTGGCAGATTAGGTTTAAGAAAGTAAAATCAGAAAAGGAGGGCTACCTCCTTTTTGTATTTTAAAATATTAATTTGTATTGCAGTTGTCAATTTTTTTTAGTAAACTTAGTGTAGGTCAGTTTGATGTTTGTTAGAATAACTGACTTCAACATGTAATGCGGGTGTTATACCTGTCCTACTTAAAGGCTTTCAAACGTGCTGTTTGGCACCCTTTAAGTAGGATAATCTCCGCATTACAGCTTCGTGATGAGGAGGAATTATGGAAGCATTTCAAAGAACAATTAAAACGTATCAAACGACGATTGCCGGTCGTCCTTTTAAAGTTGAAATCGGCAAAATGGTTAACTTGGCAAACGGCTCTTGTATGGTCAGCTATGGTGATACAGTCGTAATGGTAGCCGCTACCGCATCTTCTAAGCCAAGAGAAGGCATCGACTTTTTTCCATTGTCGATCGACTTTGAAGAAAAGCTCTATTCAGTTGGCAAGATACCAGGTGGGTTTATCAAGCGTGAGGGCAGACCGTCTGAAAAAGCAACGCTTACAGCGCGCTTAATCGACCGCCCAATCAGGCCGCTTTTCCCAGACGGCTATTTTCACGAGGTGCAAGTCGTCGCTCAGGTATTATCGGTCGAGCAAGACAATACTCCTGATACTGTTGCAATGATTGGTGCATCGATTGCTTTGACAATTTCTGATATTCCATTTGACGGCCCGATTGGCGGCGTAACAGTCGGTTATGTTGATGGCGAATACATAATCAACCCAACGGTTGAACAGGCTGCAAAATCTGATTTGAACTTGGTTGTCGCTGGTACTGCAGACGCCATTAACATGGTCGAAGCTGGTGCTAATGTATTACCAGAAGATATTATGTTAAACGCTCTGTTAAAGGGGCATGACGAAATTAAAAAAATCGTTGCCTTTATTGAAGAAATCAAAGCAGATTGTGGCAAAGAAAAGCAACTAGTAGAACCAGTTGCCGTCAATGAATCCTTACTTCAAGACATCGAAAGTTATTGGAGCGCCATGGATGAACGCGTTCGTATTCCCGGTAAAAAAGAACGCAATAAGGCGATTGACGAACTAAAAGAAGAAATCAGCGCTGAACTGCTTGAAAAATACCCTGATGATGAGGGTGCGTTTAAAGGTTTACTCAAAAAATTAGAAAAACGCGTGATGCGCAAAATGGTCTTGACCGAAAGCGTACGTGCTGACGGTCGAAAGCTTGATGAAATTAGACCAATTTCGGTTGAAGTCGGCCTATTGCCACGCACACATGGCTCTGGGCTGTTTACACGCGGTCTAACGCAGGCCTTAACAATTACAACACTCGGTGCGTTAGGTGAAGCACAGCGCATTGACGGTTTGGGGCTAGATGAAAACAAGCGCTATATGCACCATTATAATTTTCCACCATTTTCAGTTGGTGAAACTGGCTTTATGCGCGGTCCGAACAGACGCGCAATTGGCCACGGCGCCTTAGCTGAAAGGGCGCTCGTGCCGGTGTTGCCTACAGAAGAAGAATTCCCATATGCCATTCGCTTAGTATCTGAAATTATGACCTGTAACGGTTCTAGTTCACAAGCCAGTATTTGTGGTTCATCATTGTCATTAATGGACGCCGGTGTACCGATTAAGGCGCAAGTTGCCGGTATTGCGATGGGTTTAATTGCCGATGGCGATAACGTTGCTATATTAAGTGATATTCAGGGCGTCGAAGACTTCTTAGGCGATATGGACTTTAAGGTTGCCGGCACTTCTGAAGGTATTACGGCCATGCAAATGGATATTAAAATCGATGGCTTAAAGCGTGAAATATTAGAAGCAGCGATGGAACAAGCCAGAAGAGGTCGCTTGTTTATCCTGTCTGAAATGGATAAGGTTATTGACAAGCCAAGACTTGAAATGTCTCCTTATGCACCACGTGTAGTCAGCCTTAAAATTGAACCCGATAAAATTGGCACAGTAATTGGGCCAGGTGGTAAAGTCATCAATAAAATCATCGACGAAACAGGTGTTAAAATTGACATTGAAGATACTGGTTTAGTGTTGATAACAGCACCTGATGGCGCCAGTGGTAATAAGGCTAAAAATATTATCATCGGCATTACCAAAGATGTCGAAGTTGGTGAAGTTTACGATGCCAAAGTAAGCCGAATTATGAAGTTTGGTGCGTTTGCAGACTTGGGTAATGGAAAAGAGGGCCTTGTCCACATTTCGCAACTGACTAAAGAACGTCTTAACAAAGTAGAAGACAAATTTAAGGTTGGCGACGAAATAAAAGTTAAAGTTGTCGAAATTGATAAGCAAGGTCGCATTAACTTATCGCGCAAAGTATTATTGAAAGATTAGTGACATTTGATGTATACAATAGATTATTTAGATAATGGCATAAAGGTCATACACCGTCATATTGACGGTGTCAGGTCTTTTGCAATTGGCGTCTATGTCAAAGCCTGTTCAAATTACGAAAGCAAACAAGAAATAGGTATTTCTCATTTAATTGAACACATGATGTTTAAGGGCACTGACAAATACAGCGCCAAACAGATTGCTGAAATTATCGATGATGTCGGCGGCGTGATGAACGCCTATACTGCAAATGATTGCACGGCTTACTACGCAAAGGTATTAAGTGAACATGCGCCATTGGCGGTAGAATTGTTGTCTGATATGCTTAAAAACGCTAAGTTTTTAGAAGCTGATATCACTAAAGAAATACAAGTTGTCAAAGAAGAAATTGCCATGTATGAAGATTCGCCAGAAGACGTGGTATATGAATTATTTCAAAAAGTCGCCTACGGAACACATCCGTTGGCGACGCCAATTTTAGGGTACACTGATAGCATCGACACTTTGTCGCGACAGCATATCTTAAACTATATCGCTAAATTTTACACTGCCGATAACACTGTTATTTCGATGGCAGGCGATATCCCCAGTGATATCATCGCCCAATTAAATACTGCCTTTGCCGACTATAGAAAGCTCGGTCAAGTGGTTAAAATTGCTGAGCCTGTCTTTCATGGCGGTTACAAATTTGTCAATAAAGACATCGAACAAAACCATATGTGCGTCGGTTTTTGTGGTATTCCGTATGGTCATGCTGATTATTATTGTTATCTGTTAATTTCTAATACCTTGGGAGGCACGTCAAGCTCGCTGCTCTTTCAAAAAATTAGAGAAGAACGTGGCTTGGCCTATTCGGTGTACACGCACCCGACATTTTTTAAGCAGGCTGGTCACTTTACCGTTTATACCAGCTATCGCCGTCAAAACCAGTTAGCGGTCGCGCAATTAATCAAAGAATGTTTAGTTGATCTAACATCGCATTTTGATGAAGCAAATCTTAGACGTGCTAAAACACAGCTAAAAGGGGCTTATATTTTAGGCTTAGAAAGCAGTGCCAGCATCATGTCAGCAATGGGCAAGCGGTCAATTTACGATGTCAAAATTGAAACGATGGATCAGATGATGCAGGCGATTGATGCGATAACACTTGACGACATTAATCGCTGTATTAAGTCGATTACAAACGGAACGCCAGCCTTAGCAATTGTCGGAAAAATAAATGAAGATGATGTCAAAGCAGTTTATCAAATATTTAATAATGGAGACAGTTATGCGAGTTAAAATAGTCAATACTTCAAAATTTGATTTGCCAAAATACGAAACAAACGGTTCAGCCGGTATGGACCTAAAAGCAAATATTGACCAACCGATTACACTAAAGCCATTAGAGCGCACCTTAGTACCAACTGGTCTATTTATTGCGTTACCAATTGGTTACGAAGCACAAGTTAGAGCGCGCTCCGGTTTATCAATTAAAAAGGGCATTACACTGATTAATGCCGTTGGTACAATCGATAGCGACTACCGCGGCGAAGTTAAAGTGCCTGTTGTCAATTTATCAAATGATGCTTACGAACTTCAACCCGGTGAACGCATTGCTCAGATGATCGTCGCAAAATATGAAAGGGTCGATTGGCAGCTGGTCGACAGTCTTGATGAAACCGAAAGAGGCAGTGGCGGTTTCGGCTCAACTGGCGTTAAGTGATTATTGGAGGATTTTTTGAAAATACTGTTAATGAATGACGACGGCTTCTATGCCGACGGCCTGCAGACATTGATCACAACATTAAAAGACGAACACGAAATCTATGTCATTGCGCCCAAAAACCATATGAGCGGCATGGGTCATGCCATTTCAGTAGGTAAGACAATCGCCGTCGAAAAACAACATATCGACGGCGTTAAAGCCGCTTATACTGTAGATGGAACGCCGTCAGATTGCGGTAAAATCGCGCATGTTTTTCTCTTTAAGGACATCGCCTTTGATTTGGTTGTTACGGGTGTTAATCGCGGTTTAAACTTAGCGGTTGACATTATCTATTCAGGTACGGTTTCAGCTGCGCATGAGTCGTGGGCATATGGTTTTAACGCAATGGCGCTATCACAAGATTTAACCAGTGACGGCAATGTTAATCACTACTATGCTGCCCAACACGCTAAGAAACTGATTAATGCGCTCGAATTTAGTGATGAGCCATTTTTATACAGTGTCAATTACCCAGCACTCTGCCAACCAAAAGGGCTTATTTACGCTGAAGCCAGCGATGTTAAGTACCACGAGCACACTGATATTGTAGGTGACGACGACAACTTTACAATTGAATTCACTGGTAGCCGCATCAATTTATCAGGTTATAACGACAACGAATACGATCTAGTAAAAAAGGGCTATGCTGTCATTTATCCTGTAAATATCAAGGTTTATCAGTATGAGCACGACAACCGAATTGAGCAGTTAATAAATTTGATAAAATAACGCACGTATGACAGCACTTTTCGCTTTCAACTTTCCGCTTATTATGACATTTCAATTTCATTATTGCGCCAAATAATATTTTTTTGGTTGATAATGAAATTTTTCTTGCATTTTTTTTCTATTGTGTTATGATGTATGAAGTAAAAAGTCAGCAAGTCACATACTGGGAGGTTATTTTGGCTATTGACAGAAAAAAACTTGAAATTAAAGTAAAACGCGAATGGTGCAAAGGTTGCGGAATTTGCGTTCATTTTTGCCCAAAACAATGTCTTGAACTAGACGAACGCGATAAAATTGTTATGGCGCGTCCAGAAGATTGTATTAAGTGCGGGCAATGTGAACAAAGATGTCCAGACTTTGCTATTTTTTTGGGAGAGATAATCAATGAGTAATCAAATTGTTAAACTCATGCAAGGTAATGAAGCATGTGTTGAAGGCGCACTTTACGCGGGCATGAAATTTTATGCAGGTTACCCAATTACGCCTTCTACTGAGATTGCAGAAATTTCTGCACAAAAACTACCAATTTATGGTGGTAAATTTATCCAAATGGAAGATGAAATCGGTGGCATTGCCGCTGCAATCGGCGGTTCAATTGCCGGTTTAAAATCAATGACGGCTACAAGTGGTCCTGGTTTTTCACTCAAACAAGAAAACATCGGTTACGCGGCAATTGCCGAAATACCACTAGTTATCGTCAACGTGCAGCGCGGTGGCCCTTCTACTGGTCTGCCAACTGCACCATCGCAAGGGGATATAATGCAGGCAAAATGGGGTACCCATGGCGATCATCCAGTAATTGCTGTATCGCCCTGTTCAGTTAAAGAAACTTTTACTGAAACGGTACGTGCCTTTAACTTAGCTGAAAAATATCGCACACCGGTTATTTTATTGACCGACGAAGTGGTCGGCCACATGCGTGAGCGCATTGAAGTGCCGGCTAAAGGTGAAATTGAATTGTACGATCGTAAGGTACCTGAGAGCGAGCCTGATGAGTATCTTCCTTACAAAGTGGAAGAGGGAGATATTGTCGGTCGTTTGGCACCATTTGGCACAGGCTATCGCTACCATATTACTGGTCTGTTTCACGACGAAACTGGTTTTCCGTCAAACTCTACGGCCAATGCCGAAAATGTAATTAATCACTTAATGTCAAAAATTACTGATCATTTAGATGATATTGTAAAATACGAAGAATATATGCTTGATGACGCCGACTTTGCAATTATTGCATATGGTTCAACGTCGCGCAGTGCGCGCAACGCAGTCAATAAGTTACGTAAAGATGGCATTAAAGTAGGGTTGTTCCGACCAATTACAATTTGGCCATTCCCCAAACAGCAAATTATTGAGTTAGCCGCTAAATCAAAGTGGCTAATGGTTACAGAAATGAATTTAGGTCAGATTCTCGGCGAAGTCGAGAGCCTAATTAAAGACGAAACACCAATTCATTTTTTAGGCAAAGCGAATGGCGAAGTTATTGCGCCAATTGAATTATATAATAAAGTGAAGGAGCTTTTATAATGGAAAATTTAAGTACTATTGTCAAAGACTACTTCAGAACTGATAAATTATCGCATATTTGGTGCCCTGGCTGTGGTCACGGTGTCATTATGCACGCCATCGTTAGGGCAATTCGTGATTTGGGTTGGAACAAAGACGAAGTTGTTATCGTATCTGGTATCGGCTGCAGTTCGCGTGCCCCTGGTTACATGGACTTTAACACGCTGCATACAACACATGGTCGTGCCTTAGCTTTTGCCACTGGCATTAAACTAGCTAACCCGAAATTAAAAGTTGTCGTTATAAGCGGTGATGGTGATGCGGCGGCAATCGGTGGCAATCATCTAATTCACGCTTGCCGACGCAATATCGATATCACGACTGTTGTATTCAATAATAATATCTATGGCATGACAGGTGGACAGTATTCACCAACCACGCCGACAAATGATTTGGGAACGACTGCGCCATATGGCAATATCGACCCATCGTTTGACATCGCTAATTTAGCGGCAGCGGCTGGTGCAACTTATACGGCAAGAACAACTGCATACCACATGATGCAGATGACTGGCTTGATAAAAAAAGCACTCGACCATAAGGGTTTTTCGCTGGTTGAAGCCATTAGTGTTTGCCCAACTTATTACGGCCGCAAAAATAAAAAAGGTAGTGCACCGCAGATGATGCAGTGGTTGAAAGACTCGTTTATCGATGTTAAAGCTGCCAGTAAATTACCTGAAGAAAAGCGCGCCGGAAAATTTATTATGGGTGAATTTGTCAACATCGAAAAGCCGGAATACACTGATCAATATCTTAAACTTATCGAGCGATTTACTGGAGGAACAAAATGAGAACTGAAATGCGATTAACCGGTTCAGGTGGTCAAGGTTTAATACTAGCCGGTATTATCTTTGCCGAAGCGGCACTATTAGATGGCAATAATTCATTGCAATCGCAAAGTTATGGTCCAGAAGCACGCGGTGGCGCTTCAAAGGCTGAAGTAATTATCAGTAAAGAGGAAATCGACTTTCCAAAGGTGGAAATTCCCAATGTACTGTTGTCTTTGACGCAGGTTGCCTGTGATAAATATCATGGTGAAATTGCAGATGATGGTATTTTTATCATCGACGAAACTGTTACTGTGGACGATGTTAAAGAAGGTGTAAAACTGTATCGTGCGCCAATATTAAAGACGGCTACTGAGGTTGTTGGCAAGAGTATCGTCGCCAACATCGTGGCGATCGGTTTTATTACTGAAATGACTAAAATTGTATCAAAAGAAAATATCGAAAAAGCAATATTAAGTCGTATTCCTGCTGGCACAGAAGAATTAAATAAGAAAGCACTTCACGAAGGCTATAAATTGGCTGAAGCGGTGCTGCGATAAATAATGCGTAGCTATTATCAAGCTATATACAAAAAAATAGATGACGCTTATCCAAAGATGAGTAAGAGTCATAAAAAAATTGCCGACTTTATTAAGGTAGAATTTAACCGAATGCCATTTTTAACGGCTGCTGAAGTTGCCAAATTAGTTGGTGTCAGTGAATCAACTGTCGTGCGCTTTGCATCATCGCTTGGTTACGCAGGATTTCCTGGCATGCAACGTGCCTTTCAAGAAACAGCTCAAAATCGTCTGACGACGGCACAGCGCTTTGAATTATCAAAAGATGTGCGCGTTGAAGACGATTATATCAAACAGGTAATGCATGCCGATATCAACAATATTCAACAGACAGCTGACAATCTCGATCTTGATACATTAAGGCATGTGGTACGGGCGATACGCAAGAGCCATAAGTTATATATATTAGGTAGTCGTAGTTCAATTATTCTAGCTGAATATATCACTTTTTACTTAAATTTTATGCACGACAGTGTGCACTTATTGTCACGTGGTGCAAATGACACCTATGATGAAGTCGTCAATGTTGATCAAAATGACGTTTTAATTGTCTTTTCGTTTCCACGCTATTCTAACCGCACATTTGAAGTAGTTGAATTTGCCAAGCGACAAAAGGCGACGATTATCGGCATTACTGATAGTTTGAATGCGCCATTGGTATCTTATAGCGACTACACATTAACTGCAAAATATGACATGTCGACTTTTATTGATTCGTTTGTAGCACCGATGAGTTTAGTGAATGCCATTATTTTTATGCTCGCTGCCGATGAACGCGCTAAGCTAACTGAAAAATTTGATTTACTGGAAACCCTCTGGTCGCTAAACGACGTTTATAAATAATGTCATCTTATGACCCTAAACGCAAAGTTTAGGGTTTTTATTTTTTTAAAAACCAGTTTACATCTGTTAACATCATATTACAAATTACATATTGCTATTGCTTAAGCTAAAATATTTATGTACAATAAAGTATATTAATAAATAGTTTGTTGTTAATGTGCATTTAGCGAGAGGAGGTTCAAAATGAAAAAGTTTATTATTTTAATTTATCTGCGCACTATGATGCATTAGCTATTTGCAAGGTTATAACAGCTAGAGCAACAAATCGTTTTTAGAAATTATGTTTTAGTGAGTTAGGAGGCTCAAAATGAAAAAATACAGTATTCTAATACTAGCTTTTCTGCTGATTTTGGCTTTGACCGCAACTTCATATAGCGAACCAAACAACTGGGCAAAAGCAGAAGTCGATGAGGCACGGTCAAAAGGATTGCTCTTTGCAGAAGCCGATCAGAACTTTCAGGATTATATTTCAAGAGAACTGTTTTGCAAATTAATTGTCCGCGTCGTTGAACAGCAAAAGGGTGAAGCAGTTCAGGTGTCGATCACCAATCCGTTTAACGACACAGCAAACGAACAAATTGTTAAAGCTTTTCAATTGGGTATTGTAAAAGGTGTATCGACCACACAATTTGCGCCGCAAAATTTAATTACTAGACAAGAAGTAGCGGTGATGATGATGCGTGCTTTTCGCGTGTTAGATACGATGAATAATAAAACGCTGACACAGAACGTCGATATTAGTGGCATCGCCTTTAACGACGAAGCCAGTATTGCAAACTGGGCGCTACAAGATGTTAAAGAGGCCTTTAAATTAAACTTGGTAAAAGGCGTTGGCAATAACACGATTAATCCACTGGGCAATACCACAGTTGAACAGAGTATTTTACTAGCGCTGCGCCTATTTAACAACTACCAAAGTTACACAATACAACCGATTGTTTCACCAACAGTACCGATCGTATCGGTAACACAACCAAGTGCCAGTGAAGCGACAACAGAATCACAGTTTCAAACGGAACTACAAACAATGGCAACGGAAGCTAATAATCCACCACCTATTTTTGAGACTATATCCCAGGCCAATCAGCAACCGCAGCCTAAATCAGATAATCTAATCTTCGATATGCAACCTGGTACCACAATTATTCAAGCGAGCGATATTGCGGTTGATCCCGATGGCGATCCGATCAAAATTACTAAATTTAAACCTAAAAATGAGATAGGCGTTAAAGAAGCATTATATAAGCTATATAATGTTAAAATAGTCGAAGATGGTAAATTATCAGTTACTAAATATAGTAATCCTCTTTTACCTTCTGGATCAGTAGCATTTACAATTACAGTTTCCGACAATATTACTGAGCCTGTTAAAATTACAGTATATTTTAAATAAATTGAAGGAGGACCAGAATGAAAAAAATTAGTATTTTACTACTATCTGTTCTATTCATTCTAACTTTAACCACGACTTCATTCAGCGAGCCAAGTAGCTGGGCAAAGCCAGAAATAGATGCAGCTAGAGCTAAGGGGCTCATCATCGAAGAAGCTGATAAAAACTATCAAAGTGCTATTACAAGAGGGCTGTTTTGTAAATTAATCGTTCATTTAATTGAACAACAAAGTGTTAAACCAATTGAAATCGTTATCGCAAACCCGTTTAATGATACAGACAATGAAGAAATTATTAAAGCCTTTCAGTTGGGTATCGTAAAAGGCGTATCAGCTACACAGTTTGCGTCCGAAAAACTAATTAACAGACAAGAAGTAGCTGTCATGATAATGCGCGCTTTTCGCGTACTAGATGCAATGAACAATAAAACGCTGACACAAAACGTCGATATCAGTGGTATTTCTTTTAACGACGAAGCCAGTATTGCAACTTGGGCACTACAAGACATAAAAGAAGCTACTGCATTTGATATCATCAAGGGAAAACTTGAAAGGAAATTTAAACCTTTAGATTCAGCAACAGTTGAACAAACGATTTTGATTTTATCACGGCTTAATAAAATATATGAAGTTGAGCATAAAGATATTGCAGATTTAACCTTTGAAACTACGACAGAAAACATGACGCCAATGTTGACACCTGATGATGACACAGGGTACAATACTTCGCCTGATACTACTGCTACCACAACAATGACTAGCAGTTCAGACGATCTTACTGTGATTACCATGACAGAAATTGAAGACTCGCTTATCACAGTACCTCTAGAATACCGGCCGCAACCAAAAGCTACGTCGATGCAAATTAGTATACGTCACGGTGTAGATTATGTTTTTCAGGCTTCAGATGTCGCTAATGATTATGATGGTGATGAATTATTATTTACTTCTATCAAGCAGGTCCCATTTTTACAAGCGATTAGTTCACCTATGTTAGACGTCACTATAAGTAATGCTGGCAATCTATTAGTCAAATCAAGCCAACCTGCCAACATTGGCAAGTCTAAAAAATACATTGTCGAAATTAGTGATGGCAATATGCCAATTGAAGCCGAAATCGTTATAAAAGTTGTTGAAGATAACGATGTGCCAATTTTAACTTTTAAACCGGCGATATTAAATGTCAAGTGCGGCCAATCTGTTAGTAAAAAATTATCTGACTACATCGATTTTGCAAAACCGTATAAATTAGTCGAAATTGATCCCGCTGGCCAAACGCCATTTGGTAAATTGATCAGCAAAATAGTCGGTTCAGATACTATGTTGCAGTTTACAGGTGCCGCTTTATTGCCAAAACCACTTGATTCGAAAGTTTATAATTTGACAATTGATTATGGCTTAAAAACCGAATCTAGTTTTCCTTTAATTGTTAAATATGGCACGGAAACATATCGTCCTATCATAATAACACCACCGATTAAACCACCAGCTATGACTATTCATACTATGCCACTGACAATTAATAATACAAAGCATACTGTTGAAAAACCATAAGCTTATGATAACTAGATACTAACCATTAAAGCGGTGACTAACACACCGCTTTTTTATTGAAAGTTTTTAAATGGTTTAGATTAAGATAATTACGCCTCTGTTAATATCATATTACAACTTTAGTACAGCTGTTGATTACATTAAAATATTTATATATAATAAAGTATATTAATAAGCGTTTTATTAATAATGTGTGTTTAGTGAGTTAGGAGGGTCAAAATGAAAAAGTTTAGTATTTTAGTATTAAGTTTTCTATTGATTCTGGCTACGACCACGACCTCATTTAGCGAACCAAACGACTGGGCAAAAGCAGAAGTAAATGAGGCGAGGGCAAAGGGCCTTCTCTTTGCAGAAGCCGATCAAAACTTTCAAAATTTTATTACCAGAGAATTGTTTTGTAAGTTAATTGTACATATGGTTGAACGGCAAAAGGGCGGGGCAATTGTCGTTGCCATCACCAATCCATTTAACGATACAACCAACGAACAAATTGTTAAAGCCTTTCAGTTGGGTATCGTTAAAGGTATATCGGCCACACAGTTTGCGCCCAAAAAATTAATTACCAGACAAGAAGTAGCTGTTATGATGATGCGTGCTTTTCGCGTACTTGACAGCATGAATGACAAAACGTACGCACAAAATATCGACATTACAGGCATTGCCTTTAACGACGAAGCCAGCATTGCATTTTGGGCACTACAAGACGTTAAAGAAGCCTTTAAATTAAACATTATTAAAGGGGTCGGCAATAACACGATTAACCCTTTGGGCAATACCACAGTTGAACAGAGCATACTGTTGGTGCTTCGACTATTTAACGTATACGAAGTAGAATCTGGTGGTTCTGGTGGTTCTGGTGGTAGTGGTGGCACGACGCCGACAACCGCGCCTGCAACATCGACCGATGAAACAAGTAGTACAACTACAGAGGCGACTGAAACAACCACGACAACCGAGACAACCACAACAACCGAGACAACAGGTTCTGGTGGTCAGCCCAGCACACCACCAGCAGATCTGCCGCCAATAGCAAAAAGCAATGATATGCTAATTAACATTGTCGATGGACTGGCCTTTGAAATAGAAGCGGCAGATATTGCCAATGATGACGGCGAAATACTGTTTAAAGCAATTCAACTGCAAAAATCTGTATTGCCATTTAATCAGGCAAATATTCAGACAGAAATTCTTTATAATGGCAAGTTAAAACTACTTTCAAAAAATGCTAATAATATCGGAAAAACCGCTCAATTTAAGGCAACTGTAGTTGATAGCACTGGCCTTTCAGTTGACGTTCCCTTTGAAGTAAAAGTTGTTGCGCCAGTAAATGATCCAATAGTTATCTTTAACCCAGCGATACTTAATGTCATCCCTGGACAGACTGTTTTTAAGCCAATTGGTCGCTATGTTTACTTTGACCAAAAATTTATTGTTGATAGCATTGAACCATCAGATGATGATATATTTGGTAACTTAACTTCATATGAAGATCCCTTTAGCGGGGTGACGATGTTGAAGTTTGTCGGTAAACTCAGTAAAGTCAATGCAAATAAAGCAAAGACATTTAAGATTACGCTTAAATATGGCAATAACGTTACTAAATCATTTGACCTCATCGTCAAATACGGTAATTCAACTTATCAACCGGGATCAATATTTATAAAACCTAGCATTACACCAGATTTGGTTCCTGCTAATCAGAATACCATTGATCCATCTCTACTTGACACAACAGAGATGATTGCGCCACCTGGGGGGAACGATTGGCCTAAGCCATAAAACTGGCCAAACCATAAAACGTTTGATTGTTGATTGATTGAAAAAAGTTAGACGGTATATGTGGGTGAACTATTTCAGATATACCGTCTATTTTTCATTAATTTACTGTTACATAGCTTGTTTTTTTATTGACTGCAATTAATTATTCATGTAATGTTAAGTTATATTAAACTGGTTAGTGTGGTAAATATTTCGGGTTAATGATTTAAGTGAGGTAACAATGTATCAAATTGCGATTGATGGACCATCTGGTGCCGGCAAGAGCACGGTTGCCAAAGCGCTGGCTAAAGCGCTACAAATTCTCTATTTAGACACCGGCGCAATGTATCGCGCACTGACTTATTATGCGCTGAAACACTCAATTGACTTAGCAGACGAGCAGGCAATTATTGCCCTGTTAACTGACTTTAAGCTCAATTTTAGCGGTAGCACAGTTTTAGTCAACAATGAAGATGTCACTGAACAAATTAGACAGACCAGAGTCACAACACACGTTTCGCAGGTTGCAGCCATTAAAAAAGTGAGAGATTTTATGGTCACTAAGCAACGTGAAATTGCAAATCGTAAATCAATTGTATTAGATGGGCGCGACATCGGCACCGTCGTATTGCCCGATGCTAAATTTAAATTTTTTATTACGGCTTCTGACTTTGTGCGTGCTAAAAGGCGCTATAACGAACAAATACAGCGCGGCTACGACGTGACATTTGATAGTGTTTTAAGTGATATGCAAAGAAGGGATAAATTCGATTCTTCGCGTCAATATGCTCCACTTAAAGTCGCCGACGATGCAGTAGTAATTGATACCACTGAAATGACAGTTGAACAGGTCGTCGCCTATATTGTAGAGCAAGTGCACAATGAAGCGTAAAATTATTGTTGCAAAGCATGCCGGTTTTTGTTCAGGTGTAAAAAACGCTGTTGAAACAGCCTTTGCCTGTGCTGCTAAAACCGACGAAAAATGCAAAAAAATATATGCCTATGGCGAACTGATACACAATGAAGCGGTCAACAAAAAACTGAACGAGCGTGGCGTCTGTGTCGTCGATCAAATAGATGACATTTGCAATTCAAAAATTATTATTAGGTCGCACGGTGTCAGCAAGCAAACTTATCAACTTGCTGAACAAAACAATAACACCGTTATTGACACTACTTGTGTTTTTGTCAAACGCGTGCATAAAATTGTCGAAAAGCACAGCGCAGAGGGGTATCAAATTGTCATCATTGGCAATGCTAAACATCCAGAGGTAATTGGTATTAGCGGCTGGTGTAAAAATGCCATTATTATTAGTTCGCTTGCCGAAGCCGAAGTCATCAATAGTGAAAAACCACTCTGTGTCGTTGCACAAACGACTTTAAATGAGGACTTATATTACGAGATTGCCGACTATTTTAAGCGCCGATATGACGATGTCCTACTGTATAGAACCATTTGTGCCGCGACGCGCTTGCGTCAAGAAGAAGCGCGTGTGATTGCTCAAAAAGTTGACTTTATGATTGTCATCGGCGGTAAAAATAGCAGCAATACTAAAAAATTATACGATATTTCAAAAAAAATATGCAAAAATGCCCAATTAATTCAAAATTTTAATCAAATTGATGTGAAATTATTGCAAAAATATGTTACTATAGGAATAGTTGCTGGAGCT
>PDWI01001101.1_pt1 | contig 94358 bp, 87 predicted proteins | sample 1430891 | NCBI WGS metagenome assembly PDWI01 (sample SAMN01162508, study PRJNA174530) | Oral metagenome, whole genome shotgun sequencing project. | biome: Marine environment; feature: Marine mammal; material: Swab sample of the gingival sulcus; isolation source: swab sample of gingival sulcus... | reverse complement strand
CCCTTCGATACCATCTTATCAATTTGGCCCATTTACAAATGGATGGGAGTTCGTTGCCCCGGCCGGGATACAACACAATGGAAGTGCATTTCTTGCTCCAAATGCCCCTGAAGGTGTACAAACAGCCGTTTTACAAAGGAACGGATATTTTTCGCAGACCTTTACTTTTACTAACGGAACATATAAAGTGAGTTTCTATGGAGCACAAAGGCCTGGATATACACAAACGATAAAAGTGTATTACGATGATACCGAAATTGGTTCAATAACCCCGACTTCTTCTACGAATTGGAACATCTATTACACCAATAGTTTCACAGCTACTGCCGGCGACCATACTATTAAATTTGCCGGTTACTATTCATCCGATCAAACTGCATTTGTTGATGCTGTTGATATTGTATTGCAAACTACACTATCCAATACAGGATTTGAAACCCCTTCGTTAACACAATATCAATTTGGCCCATTTACAAATGGATGGACGTTCGGTGTCTTGAGCGGGGTACAACACAATGGAAGTGCATTTCTCGCTCCAAATGCCCCTGAAGGTGTACAAACAGCCTTTGTTCAAAGGAATGGTTCTTTTTATCAGGATTTTAACTTTGCTGAAGGTGGCTCCTATAGACTGAGTTTCTATGGAGCACAAAGGCCTGGATATACACCACAAACTATCTGTGTATATCTCGACAACACTTTAATTGCTTTTATCACACCGTCATCATCATCACAATTCAATTACTATACCACCAGTAGTTTCTTTGTTACTGCAGGAAACCACAGGATTAGGTTTTCCGGTTATTATTCAAGCGACCAAACGGCCTTTATCGATGGTGTTAGATTAAGTGTAGGAGGGACTAAATCAGCCACAATAGAAACAGATTCAAAAGAAGTCCCGGTGTCAGACAATGGGATTATGTTATACCCCAATCCGGTTTCCGACAGGCTGGATATAGCTTACTCTGGCAGCAATGCGGTCGTTGAAGTTTATGATTTGAACGGTATGTTAGTTTTCAGTAAAGTGTACAACGCTACGCCGGCAGTAATAGATGTCAAGGGCTTCGCCGATGGTGTATATCTTTTAAAAATAAAGAATAATAACAATGTAACTGTAAAGAAATTTGTAGTGAAAAAATAATAACCCAAAGGGTTAATTGAAATATGAGTTGCTATTTGACGAAGATTAGAGTATTAACTGCAATATTTACTTTGATAGTATTGTTTGCCGGTGGATGCGAGAAAAATGATACATCACAAAGGTATAAACTTGTGAGTATCCACACTGACAAGGAATCTCTGACGCTTGAAGTGGGGGGGGAAGAACAAATCAAAGCAATAGCTGTTCCGGCGGTTGCAAATCAGCCTGTATTTCAATGGTCGTCAGCTAACGAATATGTTGCTACAGTTAGTAATCAAGGGCTGGTAAAAGCTCTTGCAACAGGAGAAACAGTAATTACAGTCCGTTCGTCAGAAATCAGTACGACAGTTCCTGTTATCGTTAATCCTAAGGCGTCGTCGGTAAAAACCTATAGCGATACCATTGTCAGGATAACATTGAAAGGAGCGGACTATTCCTTTGTCGACTCCATGGCTTACGGGGTATATATCCCCACACGAAAAGAATCTCTGCGTGGCGTGTTAATCCTTCAACATGGATGTGGAATGGAGCAATTCGGGATTACACGCCCATACGATTTGCAGTATCAGGCTTTTGCCAGAAAATGGAGATTGGCAGTGATCGAAACGGCACTTTATGGAAGCTGTGAGCTCTGGCGTGACCCGGATTCAGGTACAGCCAATGCTTTATTTGAGGTGTTGGATAACGTCGGTATCCAAACCGGGCATCCTGAGTTGAATACCGTTCCATGGCTCTTGTTCGGACATTCAGCAGGAGGTTATTGGACGCTGGCTATGCTAAAAGCCTATCCTGAACGAATTATGGCGGCAGTTTGTTATTCAGCAGCCTTTGACCCGAAATGGGACTATCCTGAAACAGTCGCTAAAATACCTGTGCTATTGAGGCATGCCGGGCCTACTGATGCTAATGATGATGGAATACTATGTTGGCAAACAGCAGTACATACTTTTATAAAGCTTCGAAAAATGGACGCTACGGTTAGCGTTGCTTATAACGCAGGGCAAAATCACAATTTAAGTTACATTCGTTATATAGCGATTCCATTTTATGAAGCGGTAATGAAACAGAGGATGCCAAATGAAAACGACATAAATATGCGAGACATTGATCGTTCTAAAACCTGGCTTGGCGACACATTATCACTACAGCTTTATAAAGAATCGGAATATATTGGGAATAAGGGTGGTTTGTGTTTATTCCCTGACGAGACGACTGCAAAGAACTGGAAAGAGTTTGTTACAACTGGAACGGTTACCGACAAAACTCCTCCGCCTCCTCCGTACAATGTGAAAGTGAGATGGAGAGATAATGCACTTGAAGTTACCTGGGAAGCCGATGCTGATATTGAATCAGGTATTGCGAGGTTTAATATTTACAAAAATGGAAAACTTATTGGAAAAATTCCCGAAACCGGAACATATCAGATATTCGACACCAATGGCGACAATACTGTGCCGGTAAAAGTTCCTGAAATGAAATTTGAGATTACCGGTGTAGAAGATTTAGAAACAACAATAAGCGTAGAGGCGGTGAATCATTTCAATTTAGTGTCAGAGAAGACAGAGGTGGTTTATAAATAAAAGAAGAGTAGCAATAATTAGTTACTATGACAAACAAGACATTCATTAATATTATATTGTTGGCTTTGTATACACTGTCAGCAATGGGATGTGAAAAAAATAGTGCTCCGGAAGAATATAAACTTCAAAGTATTTATGTAAAAGAGTCATCATTAACTTTAAAAGTTGGCGAACAGGTGCTTCTTACAGCATCGGCAGTTCCGACAGTTGCTAATGCCTTGGTATTTCAATGGTCTTCTGGCGATAACAAAATTGTTACGGTAGATAAGGGTATTGTTGAGGCAATTGGTGTTGGAGAAACCACTATTACTGTGAGCTATCAGGATGTCAGTACTGTTGTGCCTGTAACAGTTGAAGAAGCTCAAACCTCATCTCAAGCAGTTTTATATGATCGAATATTAAACAATAATAGTTCAATTCCCGAAATTGATCTGAATGGAATAGGGCAATACACCAGTGAAGGCTTAAGAATCACTAGGAGTGGAAATGTGGCAAAACTCAATAAATTTTATGCACTTGCCGAACGGATGGTTCAGTACCGTGTGAAATTATCTGCCGATGCAAAGACTATTTTCAGAAGCAGCGAAGGCGATTTCAATGCTACTATTGATGTGCCTAACAAAAGTATTTCTATTGCTACCGATCCGGTTACTGAGAAAACAGTAGACTTTCTTCAGGGAGACCGTGAATATCAGGTAGAGATTTATCATATATATCAGCAGGCAAAGGTTCGTATTGTTGATTTGCAGACTGGCGAAGCTGTAGAAATAGCAGCTACAAACGATGGAACAGGCGGCTGTGGGGAAGGTGCAGTGCAAACGGGATTTGCTGTCGGAATGCAATGGGATTACTATTGTTTTGGCTTGGTTTCTGGCACATCTATGTTGATTCAACAAATTACGGTTTACGCCATGAAAAACAAGGTGAAACTGTTGATTTATGGTGATTCAATAACACAACCGGAAGGGTATTATCCGACCAGTGATTTTCCGCGGGCCTGGACTCAGTTAGTCATTAATGAACTAAATGGAAGAGCGATGTCAAGTGGGCGTGGTGGTGGAACGATTAAGATGGTACTAGAGTACATTAAAAATGAGTTGCCATTTATTGATACCGAATACGTGATGGTCACCATTGGTACCAATGGAGGTAATACAGAAGCAAACCTTACTCAATTGGTAAATTACATCAAAGATCAGGGAGCAACTCCTATTTTAAATAATATTCCAAGCAACGAAAGTGGTACACAAGTCGACACTAATAAGTTAATTGACCAGGTTCGTCGTAACTGTGGAATAAAAGGTTGTAAGTTCGATCTTGCCACATCGCTTAATGGTGATGGAAAAGCCGTTGATAAAACCATGATGTATTGGGAAGACTATTCAGATAGCTTTGGTTGGCAAATCTACCACCATCCAAACCCTAAAGGAAGTGGAAAAATGTTTGGTCAAACCAAAACAGATGTTCCGGAAATATATCAGTAACAACGAATAAACTATCATAAAAATTAAAACAGATTAGTTATGTATAAATATTCAGTAATTTTAGGCAACTTAGGAAATACTTGTGATCGCTTCTGCAAAGGATACAAAGATAATCCATCGACTGAAGAAATGCTGGCGCAAGCAGTAAAAATACCTCATGTAGAAGGAATTGAACTTGTGGGGACATGGGATATTCGCCCTGATAATGTTAAAGATATGCGAAAACGGATGGAAGACCATGGAAAAGCCTGTGTATCGATTATTCCTGATGTGTTTTCCATGAAAGAGTATGGTAAAGGAACCATTACCAGTACTGATCCTGTTGTTCGTCAGAATTCACTTGATTACCTGCGCCAAATGAGCGAAGTCGCTCTTAAAATGAATTGTGGAATTGTAAATCTTTGGATGGCTCAGGAAGGCTATGATTATTTTCTGACAGCAGATTATGATCAGGAACGCGAATGGTTAAAGGAAGGAACAGCAAAGCTGGCTAATGAATTTCCTGATTTAAAGTTTGCTTTGGAATATAAACCCAAAGAACCCAGAAATTTTTCATACCATGCACGCATGGCGGACACCATATTGGCAGCTAAAGAAACTGGCTGCCTCAACGTAGGGGTGACCATAGATACCGGGCATAGTTTTGTAGCTGGAGAAAATGTTGCAGAGGCTGTTGTGCTTGCAAAAAGAGCGGGTAATTTGTTGTTTCACATGCATTTTAATGATAATCATGGAACATGGGATGATGATATGATTGTGGCCTCTGTTCACAGTACTGTTTATGTGGATTTACTATTTAACCTGAAAAAAACTGGATATGCCGGCTGGCTTTCTATGGATCAATACCCTTATCGGGAAAATGCAACAGAGGCCATCTCTGAAAGTATTATATGGGTGAGAAATTTTGAAAGAATTGTAGAAGAGAATTTTAATGAAATTGAATCTCTGGTAAAAATGAATGACGCTGTAAAAACGTCCCGGTTTATGAGGAAGATTCTTTTTTCTAAATAATTAGCATGGAAAAAGCAATGATTATTCATCGCAGGCTTTCATTTATTGTTCTGGTTGGATTGTTTTTTATTTGGGGGTTTATTATTTCGATGAACGATATTCTTATTCCTTACCTTAAGGAAGTTTTTGAGTTGAGTTATTTTCAGTCGATGTTAGTGCAATTCTCATTTTTCGGCTCATTTTTTATAGGCTCATTGTTATATTTTATTATATCTGTCCGGCTTGGTGATCCGATTTCTAAAATTGGTTACCGTAATGGAATGACAATGGGATTATTGGTTTCGGGCATTGGAGCTTTTGGCTTTTATCCTGCAACTGTTTTTCACAGTTATGGGTTGTTTCTGGGAGCTTTATTTTGTTTAGGATTTGGTATTTGTATTCTGCAGATCGCTGCAAATCCTTATGCTGCTCTTTTAGGGAAAGAGGAAACCGCATCTTCGCGGCTAAATTTAGCTCAGGGTGTTAATTCATTAGGTACAGTTATAGGGCCCCTGCTAGGTGGATATTTAATTTTTGAGTATTTTTTTAATGCACAGCGTGTAGACGCAAATGCTGTTAAAATTCCATATTTAGTTTTTTCTGTCGTTTTTATTTTGGTTGCAATTGTTGTCAAAATAACTCCGTTCCCTGAGTTTCATAAGAAAGAATCCCCTGCAAAAGCGGACTGAGTCATTCGGAGGCGAGCAAATATGTTGCTTTCTATTGGGGAGGACTTATGATTGGAAGGCTTATGGGAGCTGTATCATTTAGTGAAATGAGTATTAGTCATAAATATCTTCTGATGGGAAGTATTTTCATCGTAGCATTGGCTATAATTGTTTATACAAACGGATTAATGACAGCCGGAGTTTATTCTGTATTCCTGCTTTTAAATTTATTGGCTTTCAGATTAGGGCGTTCATTGCCAAGTAGAACAACCGGAGTATTTTCGTTGAGTATTATTCTATTGATATCCATTGCTATACTGACCCAGGGACAAATTGCCATGTGGTCAATAATCAGCGTTGGGCTATTTGCCTCCATCATGTGGTCCAATATTTTCACTCTTGGCATTAGAAAGCTTGGACCTTACACCAGCCAGGGATCTTCATTGTTAATTATGTCCATATTGGGAGCAGCTCTCGTGCCTCCATTACAAGGATTTATTGCAGATAATTTTGGTGTGCAACGATCTTTGATTATTATATTATTTTGTCACTTGTTTGTTGCATGGTACGGGTTTAAAGGTTCTCAAAAAATTAGAAGTATTTGATCCTGATTTTTTTTAAAATTTAAATAGCTTTCTTTTTTGATGCTCTATTATATGCAATTTGCAGTGGCTTACTTAGGAAGATAATTCCTTTGAAATTAATTGGTTAATGTTGCAATTTATTCGTTCAAACTTAACGGAGAGGATAATCTTATAAAATAGGATTTACTATTTGCCTGTACCGAAAAGGTTTCCGTTCGGGTTAATAGTCTTAAGTGTGAATATCAGTCAAATCCGGTAGGTATTGATTACTCAAATCCTCGCTTAAGTTGGGAAATTTCCGGCGATGTTCGCAATATCAAACAGGAAGCTTTCGAAATTCTGGTTGCATCTTCTGCCGAAAAATTATCAACGAATGAAGGGGATTTATGGAATTCTGGAAAAGTTATATCCAATAAATCAATTAACATTAAGTACAAGGGAAAAGAGTTGGATAGCCGTTCCAGTTGTTTCTGGAAAGTAAAAGTTTACACCAACCATGGTGAGACAGAATGGAGTAGTCCTGCAAAATGGTCGATGGCATTTATGCATGAAAACGATTGGCAGGCACATTGGACCGGGCTTGAAAAAAGCTTTCCGGGGGATGTGTTAAAAGCAAAAACAAGACTGGCAGCCCGGTATTTCAGAAAAGAATTTACTATTGAAAAAGAGATAGAAAAAGCAACACTTTATATTTCAGGCCTGGGGGTGTACGAAGCTTATGTAAATGGTCAGAAAACAGGAAATCAGGTTCTGGCGCCTACTTTAACCGATTATACGAAAAGCATAAAATATAACGTTTTGGATGTGAGCAATCAGATTATCAGTGGACGCAATGCCATCGGCATAATTTTGGGAAACGGGCGTTTTTTCAATATGAGAACTGCTGAAGATGATTCATATCCACCTCTTCCTCCCACACAGAATTATGGCTTTCCAAAAATGATTGTTCAGTTGGAAATAGATTGTAAAGATGGAACCCGCCAAACCATTATTAGCGATAATTCCTGGAAAGTTACTGCTGATGGGCCAATTCTTGCCAATAATGAATGGGATGGGGAAGAGTACGATGCCCGAAAAGAAATGACTGGATGGACAAAAATTGGATTCAACGATAAAAGCTGGCTTTCAGCGGAACTGACCAGTTCGCCCGGAGGTAATCTGGAAGCTCAGTTAAACCGAAATATAAAAGTTATGGAAACGCTTATCCCGAAGAGTATTTCTAGACTTAATTCAAATACGTATATTCTTGATATGGGGCAAAACATGGTTGGCCGTATTGTTATGAAGGTAAAAGGAGAAAGCGGCAAAAGTGTTAAACTACGGTTTGCAGAATCGTTGAAAGACGATGGCAGCTTGTATATGGCTAATCTCCGTAACGCAAAAGTTACCGATATATATACGCTAAAAGGAGATAGCGTAGAAACATGGGGGCCGGTTTTTACATACCATGGATTTCGTTATGTTGAAATAACAGGCTACCCGGGGATACCAACAATTAATGATTTTAAAGGCGAAGTACTTTACGATGAAATGGAGACTACCGGAAGTTTTGAAACGTCGGATTCAACCATCAATCATATTTACCACAATGCCTATTGGGGAATTCGGGGCAATTACCGCGGAATGCCAACCGATTGTCCGCAGCGAGACGAAAGAATGGGATGGCTGGGAGACCGTGCAGTTGGTTCTTTGGGCGAAAGTTTTGTCTTTAATAACCATGATTTATATGTAAAATGGCTTGATGATATTGAACAGTCACAACTCGAAAATGGTAGTATTCCTGACGTGGTGCCCGCTTATTGGCGTTTTTATAACGATAATATGACTTGGCCCGGAGCTTATTTGATTATTGCCAACATGCTTTACGAACAATTTGGCGATGATTATCCGATAATCAAACATTACGAGTCGATGAAAAAATGGATGAATTACATGAAAGAAAATTTCATGAAAGATAATCTCATGCCGCGCGATTTGTATGGTGATTGGTGTATGCCTCCCGAATCTCCTGAATTGATTCACTCTGCTGACCCAACACGACAAACTGACGGAACAGTAAAAGTAAAGGAAGCAGATAGTTTTGCAAAAGAGGCAGGTGTTGTAAAAACAGCCTATAACAAACGTTTCTTTAATCGGGAAACTGCACAATACAGTAACAATACAGTAACTGCAAATTTATTGTCGCTTTGTTACAATATGGTTCCCGACGGTTTTGAAGAAAAAGTGTTTAAGAACATTGTTAATAAAACGATGAATGAATTTAATGGGCATGTAAGTACTGGTTTAGTTGGTATTCAGTGGTTAATGCGCGGATTATCCAACTATGGAAGAGCAGATCTCGCATTTAAAATTGCAACAAATCGCGACTATCCAAGCTGGGGCTATATGATTGAAAATAATGCAACAACCATTTGGGAGTTATGGAATGGGGATACCGCAGATCCTTCTATGAATTCACAAAACCACGTGATGTTACTGGGCGACCTTATCGTTTGGTTTTACGAGAATCTGGGTGGAATAAAAAATGAAAAAGGAAGTTATGGTTTTGAAAAGATGATAGTACTTTTAAATGGGATGTAACAATACCAGGCAATACTATGGCTACTATTTATATTCCAATAGAAGAAGGGAAAAAGATTACAGAGAATGGCCAAGATATTTCCCGTTCAGAAGATATTTCTTTCATAAAAAAAGATAAAGATTGTTTTGTATATCAAATTGGATCAGGGAGTTATAGTTTCTGTGTCGAATAGGCTTAGAGATAATATTTTTGATAATGCAGTTTTGAACCCTTCTAATTAGCTTCGGTGATATATTGATTTTGGAAATAATCAAATTTTCAAAAGTAAGTATGCGTACATTTGTATCTGCCTGATTGCAAATTCAAAATCTTCACTTATTGAAGTTGCAGGGAAAAGTAAAAATCTGATAGTCATGCTATTACTAACTTTCCTTTTTCATATAAAGCAAAAAATTATCATTTTTCTTTTGAGTTATTTAACACATATAATGGTTATAATTTATTCTTCGATTTTCAAATAATAATAAAATAGATTTATAGTGTTAATAGAAAACCTGATCCCAATACACAAGAAAAACGGAGAAACACCAAACCAAAAGCCACCTGTCAACCGTTTCAAGGTTTACCATATTAATTGATGATAATTTGGGGTTTTCTGAACGTAAAATAGATAGCCTGGTTATCTTTTTCCCCTGTACGGCCGTTACAGTTGTGAATTTGGGGTAAACAAATAATTGCATGTCTCTTTAAAAAAAAACTGGCATCTAATTTTGTGAACCATTAAATACCAGTCTTTTATAAAATTATGTCGGGATGACAGGATTTGAACCTGCGACCCCTTCGTCCCGAACGAAGTACGCTACCGGACTGCGCTACATCCCGTTTATTTTTTGAGTGTACAAAAATAAACTTTTTAAAGAAACACAGCAACGATTAATTGTAAAAAGCGCTACTTGTTTTTCTTTTTAAAAATGCTTTTTATCTTTTCCCAAACAGGTTGCTTTTTGGAATCGGCATCGGGGACTGTTTTGGGAGTGGTTTTCTCCAGTTTTGTTTTTTCTTTTTTATCTTTATTCTTCCTGAAAATTTCTGCCAAATTAAATTCTGGTTTCTCGATTTCCATAACATCTTTATATTCAGGAATATTCAGTAGGGCAAGCATTTCCGGTTTCGGTGTTGCAAAGCGGTTGTTTTTCAGTTTCGAAAATCTAGGGTCGGCATACATTTTTGAATAAAATTTTCCAACTATTGGCAGTGCCATATAAGCTCCCTGTCCCAGTGCTGTTGTACGAAAGTGTATTCGGGGGTCGTCGGCACCAACCCAGCAACCCACAACCAAATCGGGCGTTGCACCGATAAACCATCCATCCGAGTTATTTTGTGTTGTACCGGTTTTTCCCGCAAAATCGCTTTTTATGCCATAATTATAACGGATAGCACGCCCGGTGCCATTGTTTATAACAGCTTCCATCATATGTATAATGGCTTTACAGTTTTCAGGCGAAGCAACATACTTTTCAGGTTTTTCATAAGAAAAGGTTTCGAGTAGTTGATTATTCTGATCGGAGATTTCTACCAGGTAATGCAATTCTACCGGCAGCCCGTTGTTTACAATGCCGGCATAGGCCTCAACCATTTCTTCCAGCGAAACAGAAGCTACACCTAACGCAAGCGAGGGAACTTTTGGCAGTTCGGAGGTAATGCCCAGTTTTTTTGCCAACCTCACTGTTTCAGGAATGCCACCATCTAAAAGCACTTCAACCGATATTGTATTTAGCGATTTGGCAAGTGCTCCTTTCATGGTGTAATAACCGCCGTATTCGTCGTGAGAATTACGTGGTGACCATCCGTTAAATTCATCGTAAACCTTTAAATCGTTGGCAAAATACATGTCGGGCGAAATCCCGCTTTCCAGGGCAGAAAGGTAAACAATAGGCTTAAATACCGAACCTGTTTGCCGCTGTGCTGTTGCATGGTCGAATTTAAAAAACCTGAAGTCGATGCCTCCAATGTAAGCTTTTAGGTCGCCGCTTTGTGGTGCTACTGCCACCAACCCCGCATTTAACATTTTTATATAATGTTTTAGAGAGTCTATACGGGTTAATGTGGTGTCGGTTATACCATGCCAGGCAAAAAGTTTTATCTCTGCCTTTTCGTTAAGATATTCATCATTGCGCTGTTCTGATGGTAGTTGCAGAAGTGCACTTTCTATAACGCCTTCATTACCTTTGAAAATATCCCTGTTTCTCCAATGTTTGTCGAAAACAGCTTGCAGGTTTTGCATATATTCTGTCACAGCTTTTTCGGCATAATACTGAAGATTATAGTCGATAGTTGTTTTTATTTTTAGTCCATCGGTATAAAGGTCGTATTTCTTACCATCAGCTTTTGTATGGTTTTTACACCACTCTATAAGTGTCGGACGCAATTTCTCGAGGAAATAGGGGGCAGGCCCTTCGTTGTAAGAGATAACCCGGTAATTAATTTTCAGGGGCTTAGCTTTGTATGTTTCTGCTTCTTCTTTGGTAATGTATTCATATTTAGCCATTTGGTCGATAACTACATCACGACGGCCTTTCGATCTTTTGGGATGTTTCCGCGGATTGAAATAGTTGTTGGCTTTTAGCATGCCAATTAAAACTGCAGCTTCATCGATGCTCAGGTTTTTGGGTGTTTTTGAAAAAAAGCGCTCCGTTGCTACTTCAATTCCGTAAACATTTTCGGCAAAGGGTACTGTATTTAAATAGAGGGCCAGAATTTCTTCTTTCGAATAGATATGCTCTAACCGGTATGCAATAATCGATTCCCGAAGCTTGTTCACCGGCATCGACATTACTCCGTAATCTTTGCGGGGAAACAGGTTTTTAGCAATTTGTTGGCTTATTGTACTGCCGCCGCCCGAACTATTTTTTTGCAGTAACAACGACTTAAAAAGAACGCGCAAAAGTGCAATCTCATCAATTCCACTATGGCTGTAAAACCTTGCATCTTCGGTAGCAATAAGCGCGTTGATAACGTTGGGTGATATGTCTTCAAACGCAGCATAACTACGATTTTCAATGTAATAGCGCCCTAAAATTTTGCCATCGGCAGAATAAACCTCAGAAGCCAGTGGGTTATTGATTACGTGTAATTGCCTGGTGCTTGGAACAGGGCCGAATATTCCTCCAAATACCATAAAAAAGAACAGTACGCCCAGTAAAAAGAATATAACAAGCATCTTTATTAACAGGGTTACTATTTTCCTGCGTTTCGATGGCCGCCGGGATCGTCGTGGCTTTTTAGAGACAGCTTTCCTGGCTTTTCTTTTTTTATATGACTTTTTGCTAACCATTGTTGAAAAAGAAACTGCAAAATTATGTTTTTTTTCGAAAGTCTGGTTGATTGAACAATTAAACCCCTAAAGGCTATGAGGTTACCAGCATTTTTATAAAATGCCACATCATCACACCCGAAGCCACCAGTTTTAAAACAGTTCCAACCAAAAAACCAACAAACGAGCCAAATCCTGATTTCAAAGCCGAAGCAGAATCTTTTCCACTTGAAAATTCTCCGATAACAGCTCCTATAAAGGGCCCCAGTATTATCCCCAGCGGCGGAAAAAAGAAAAAGCCGATTATAAGCCCGATGATGCTTCCCCAAATACCACGCTTGCTTCCGCCAAATTTTTTAGTGCCCCAAATAGGAATGAAATAGTCGAGTAAAAAAACAACAATTGTTATAATTGCCCATATTATCAGAAAACGGCCGGAAAAATCATATCGCTTCGTAAAATGGAGTAGCAACAAGCCTATATAGCTTAAAGGTGGACCCGGTAGTATAGGCAACAGGCAGCCAATAAGCCCTGCAACAATAAATAAAAATCCAAATCCGATTAATACATAGTCCATAATGCTTCGGTTTTAGTTTAAAACTATTTAATGGTATTTTTAAACCAGTTCTTTGTTGTAAAGTAAATAACTATTAATGAGAGTAATACTACCAGTACGCTTAGCAGGTGCAGTTTCTCTTTTTCCATCATGTAAATGGCATGAGATTGGATTTGGCTGAAAAATGTAATGTTCAGTAAAACAAGAAAGTTATTGATAGAATGCCCAAGTATGGCCAAAAAAATACTTTTCGTGCGTATTGTAATCCAACCCAGCAAAAGGCCAAGTACAAATGTAGCCGGAAACTGCCATGGATTGAGGTGGAAAAGGGCAAATAACAGTGCTGACATTATTACTGCAACCGCCGGACTGTAGTTTCGTCGAAATCCCTGAAGTATCAGGCCGCGAAAAATAAGTTCCTCGACTACCGGAGCTATCAAACAAACTTTTACCAATCCGCCTATCCAGCCAAAGTCGCCTTCGAAAATACGGTTAAACAACTCCCAAAACCAGGGTGGTGGAGGAAAGTACTTATCCATAAAGGCCGCCGGAATATCATATAAGTTTTGTGCACCCCAAAAAAAAGTTACCAGCGGAATAATCACTAGAGGGTTAAAAAATTTAACGGGAAAAACGTTAAACAGCGGAGCCTTTGATTTTCTGAAACCGTAAATTAAAATAAACAATGTTGAGCCTACCCCTAAAACAATATTTTTAACAGGGTTATATAAGTATTCGCTGCCTTTGTAGTAATCGATAAGCGCAAGCGGAAAATCAACAATACTCTGGATAAAAATATAGAGGATAAGCAGGTGGATGGCCTGTAAAATGGTTGGATAATATCTTTGTTTTGGTATGTTCATTTAAAACAATAACTAAAATAGCAAAATTTTATTTGAAAAGTTGCAACTATCCGGCCACATTTTGTCTGGCTTCCGGATTGCCTGTTCGAAAAGAGAAATACCGCTGGATTAAATAGCTGTAAACAATAACGATTACCGTAGTTGCTGCTTTCGAAAAGGTTGCGTACCAGCCAAATTGCTCAACAAAGAGTTTCAGGAAAAAATAATTTAAGAGTATGGCTCCACCTACCGACAGCCCATACCTGAACAATTGTATCCGTCCCCTTAAGCCAGATTGGGTAAAGGTAATATATTTTGCCAGTAAAAAACCGCTGGTAAAAGTAATCGGGAAAACAATTAAAAAGGCGGCAATATGGGGGCTTATGGCAATTATTCCAATGTCAACTATTTGTTTATGAAGAGCATAGTTGTAAATAATAAAGTAAAGCAATAGGTCGAAGAGTGTGTTTGCACCTCCGGTAACACCATATCGGAATATTACCGGTGGAATAAAATGCAAAAATGGAAAATATATGCTGTCAATTAGCTTTAAAATTCCACTTTGTATTTTCTGGAGAAAAGGTAGCATAAGCATATTTAAAAATGCGGCAAATAAACAATTTTATATTGAATTTTTAGACTGTAATTAAATTTTGGGTGGTTTACGCAGCTGTTTCTTTAAAGCAATTATTTTTTTTGATTCCAGCCGTTTAAGTCTTGATGCTTGTGTAGGCACTGTCTTTTTTCGCTTTTTCGGAATGGTAAGCGCACTTTCAATCAGGCTGAAAAATAATTGCAATGCTTTTTCCCTGTTGGCAAGTTGCGAGCGTTCGCTTTGAACGGTAATAATAAGTTCATTTTCAAGGTTGATACGTTTTTTTAGCACCTTTAAGATTCTTTCCTTTTCTTCCTCCGATAAAAATTTCGACAAATTAACAGCAAACCTTAGTTCAACCTTCGAGTTTACTTTGTTTACATTTTGCCCGCCCGGGCCGCTGCTGCGAGATGCCGAAAAGTGTAGCTCGCCGGATATTTGTTGTTTCCGTTCTTCGGATAATTTCATATTCAACCGTTTTTCCCTATGGTTTTAAGTAACTCGCGATTAATAATCCTGATGGTTTTTCCTTTCAGTTTTATAATCTTTTCTTTCTCGAACTCTTTCAGAAATTTTATGGCACTTTCGGTTGAAATGGAGGCAAAATCGGCAATATCCTGGCGCGAAAGGTAACTGAATACATCTTCATCCATAAAATCTTCCTGCGAAAGATAAAGAAGGCCTGATGCCAATTTCCCGCGCATCTGCTTGTACGACAGATTCTTTACAATCTCAAACAGATGACTTTCGTTACGGTAGTTTTTAGATGTTATGCGTAAAGCAAAATCAGGGTGTTTTAACAATGCCTCCTTAAGGCTTTCTTTTTTTACCATACAAACTACCGTTTCTTTAATGGCCTGGGCAGAATAAGTGTGGATGTTTTCACCAAAAACCGAAGCAAATGACAGAAAATCACCCTGCCGTGCCAGGCTAAGGTTGATCTGTTTTTCGTAACCCGTTTGTAAATAGACTTTTACAAGGCCACTGTTGACATATAAAACGTAAGGTGCAAAAGCTCCCTGTTTAAATATGTTTTCACCTTTCAGATAGGTAACTGTCGCTCTGTTCTCCTGTAAAATCTCCAGTTCTTCCGGAAAATGTTGGTTTAAATCCATTTACATTCTGTCTTTCGGTTATAAAATATATGGCAGTGTAAAATTAGTGGTACTTTAAAACATTGCAATAATATGAATAGACTTTTTAACGATTTACCTGCTTTTTAAAAATGTAGTATCAAATTTTACCTAACCTTTGTTTTGAAACCAGTTTCGGCTTTTGATAGTAAAAAAACTGAAAAATGATAGTTTTTATCTTATCGGCAAAATAAAGTATAAATAGCCGGAAAAAAGCCGTTAATCCTATTTTTGCAGCAAAAAAAGAATTGGAAATGAAAAGAGTTGCCATACCTGTTTTTGATAACCATTTAAGCGAGTATTTCGGACAGTGTAGTTACTACGAAATATTTGATATCAACAAGAACGGGGTATTTCGGAAAACGGTGGTTATGCCGGAAAAGATGGCAATTGAAGATTTTCCAAAATGGCTTGAAAAACAAGGGGTTACCGATGTTATCGTTTTCAGGATAGATAAAAAAATTATTTCGCTGTTTGCTTCAAAAAAGGTTAATCTTTTTGTGGGAATTGCAAAAAAGACCCCACTGGCACTTATAGATGATTACCTTAACGGGCGGCTGGAATCGGATAAAAAAATGGTTGCTGAATTAACAAGTTGAACATAAAAATTTATTAACAGATAAAATTGAATTAAAATGAAATTTTTACGTACCGGATTACAGGAAATTGAGACTGCAGAAGAGTTGAATAAACTGATATCAGAAAATGAAAACGTTATGGTGTGCTGTGGGCGAATGGGCCCCATGTGCATTCCGGTTTACGATATAATGGAAGAACTGGAAGGCGAGCGCGAAAACGTAAAATTTGCCGTGATGGCATTCGACAATCCCGAAGCCGGGGTTATACGCAATGCACCGGAATGTGGCGGATTTATGGGATTGCCATTTACCATGTACTATAAAAATGGCAAAGTTGCTCATGCAACCTCAAGCATTCAGAATTACCAGCAGGTTACCTCGGCACTCGACGAAAAACTGAAAGCTTAACTATTGGGTTATAACGCGTGAAAAAGTTTCGGGCAGCGCCCGGTTCCGCTTATCACGGAACCATAAAAGACTTTTTGGGGAGTACAGTGGAAATATTTGATACAATAATAGTTGGTGCCGGTGCTGCAGGTTTAACAGCAGGCATTTATACTTCGCGGGCAAAGCTTTCAACGCTAATATTAAACGAAGGTGCCATTGGTGGACAAATGGTTCTTACCGAAGAGGTTGCCAATTATCCGGGTGTACCTGCAACAAAAGGTTATATTTTGGCCGGAAATATGAAAAGTCAGGCCAAAAGTTTTGGGTGTATATTGAAATCGAACATAAAAATCAGTTCTTATCAGTTGCAGGGAGAAATTAAAACGATTAGCTTGGAAGATGGTCGCGTTTTTAAAGGAAGAACAGTTGTTTTGGCGCCTGGCGGAAGACCCCGTTCGCTTAATATTGAAGGGGAAGATACATATAAAGGAAAAGGAATTTCGTATTGCGCAACCTGCGATGGTGATTTCTTCACTGGTAAAAAAGTAATTGTGGTTGGAGGAGGAAATTCAGCACTTGAAGAGGCAGTAGCCTTGACCGCTTATGCCACTCATGTTACTATTGTACACCAGTTCGATCATTTTCAGGCTTTTAAACATGCTGTTGAGGAGGCCGAAAGAAATCCGAAAATAAGTTTTATCATGGAGTCGGAACTGCGTGGTTTCTTCGGAGACGAAAAATTGGAAAAAGTAACCATCGAACATTTGCCTACCGGAAAACGAAGCGAAATGGCTACCGATGGTACTTTCATCTTTATTGGTTATCAGCCTAATACCAGTGATTTACATGATGTTGTTTGCTTAAATTCACGCAACGAAATTATTGTTGATGCCGATATGAAAACCAACATTGAGGGAGTTTTTGCAGCTGGTGATTGTATCAACAAAAAATATCGACAGGTAACAACTGCCGTTGCCGAAGGAACTATTGCAGCGCTTAGTGCATCTGAATTTTTGCGTAGCTGATAATGCAAAGGGAATCATTTAAAAAGAAACTGCAACGTTAAATACTGTTATATGAAAGAAAAATTAAAATATTTTCCCATTACATCATTCGCAATTATTATGGGATTAACCGGACTCGCCATCGTTTTTGGAAAATTTTATCATATGCAGTGGTTGCCCGAATTCCCTTTTCGCATATTGTTGTTTTTTACATCGGGGCTTTTCCTATTTTTTGCTTTTACTTACGGAAGGAAAGCTATAAATTACTGGGATGAAGTGGTTAAGGATTTTCAACATCCTATTCGTATCAACTTTTTTTCCGCAGTGTCAATATCTTTCATCCTTTTGTCAATTGCATACCTGTCATACTGGCCGTTATTGTCGATATTGCTTTGGTGGATTGGTGTAATAGTGCATACTTTTTTAATGTTGCATACCATTAAATTCTGGATACAACAGAATTTCGAGATTAAATTTATGAATCCCGCATGGTTTATTCCTGTGGTGGGGAATATACTGATACCTGTTGCGGGTGTTGATTTTATGCCAAAAGCTTTTTCTTTCCTCTATTTTGGTATCGGTTTCTTTTTCTGGATTATTCTTTTTGCCATATTCCTCAATCGGGTGATTTTTCATCACCAATTGCCTCAAAAGTTTATACCAACTCTTTTTATTTTGATTGCTCCGCCGGCAGTAGGATTTATTGCTTATATCCGCATAGCACAAAGCTGGGATACGTTCGCTGTTTTTATGCTTTTTATAGCCTACTTTTTTGTAGCACTGCTCGTTTTTCTTTGGAAAAGTTTTTATAAAATCCGGTTTTTCATATCATGGTGGGCTTTTACATTCCCTTTGATGGCAATTACACTGGCATCTGTAGTGGCTTTTCAGGTTTCGGCTGTCGCTTTTTACAAATACATGGCTTTTATTTTGGGTATCGTAGCCTTTGCTTTTATTTCGTATGTTGCCTGGAAAACCATTGGCAAGGTTCGCGAAGGTGAGATTTGTGTAAACGAAGAATAATAACTTATTCAACTATAATTGAATTAATAATATAAATAATGAGAACGAAAATAATTGTAATATTGAGCGTTTTAATGGGGTTTATCCTGGGCATTTTATTTACCGGTGTTTTTTTCAGCGTTTCGTTAAAACATATGATGGTCAAGGAGTTTAAAAGCCCTTTCGATTTCGATAAAACTGTTGAGGTGATGGTTGAACGTATTAATTCGGCTGATGGATGGTTGGTAACTGATGTTATCGACCAGAACAAAACAGTGCAGGGTAATGGTGGCGAAGACATAGGGAAGTTTATAATTATTAAATATTGTCATGGCGGGTATTCTTCGCGCATGTTAAAAGCCGACGAACGTAAGATGATAGGAAACATGATGCCCAAGTCTTTTGCTGTGTATGAAAAGTCTGATGGCCAGGTGTTTGTGTCAACTATGAATGGCGCTGTTATCGGTAAAATGTTAGGTGGTGAAACAGAAGATATTATTGAAGAGGTTTCGCTGGAAGTGGAAAAAATGATGCGTTTTATAAATTTGAAATATACATTATTTTAATATGGCAAAAGAAAAAGTAAAAATCAATTGGATTGAGAATATGGCTTTTACCGCAGAAGTAAACGGCCATGAAGTAATTTTAGATGCTTCGGAAAAAGTAGGTGGAGAAGACCGTGGCCCACGGCCAAAATCCTTAATGCTGGCTGCATTGGCAGGTTGCACAGGAATGGATGTGGTGTCGATACTTAAAAAAATGCGTGTTGAATTCGAAGACTTTCAGGTAATTGTTGAAGGTGGCCTTACAGAAGAACACCCCAAACAGTTTGAAGAAATGCACGTTATTTATGCCTTAAAGGGTAAAAACTTACCTTTAGAGAAAATTCAAAAAGCAGTAAACCTTTCAGAAGAGAGGTACTGTGGGGTGAGTGCCACCTATAAAAAAGCGTTTAAAATCACATCTGAAATCCGTATAAACGAATAAAAAATATGATGTTATGTCAACAACACTTATTGTAATCTTAATTGTTGTAGTTGCCTTAGTCGCATTGATTACGGTAAACTATTACAGGATGAAAAATGCAAAACCGGTAAAAACAAGCAAAAAAATATTGGTGTTAAATACCAAAAACTTTAAGCTTGCCATGAAAAAAGAAGTGATACTGGTCGATTTTTGGGCACCTTGGTGTGGGCCCTGCAAAATTATTGCACCCGTATTGAATGATATTGCTGAATCGCAGGATAATTTTACCATTGGGAAGGTGAATGTTGACGAAAATCAGTTGCTGGCAAAAAAGAATAAAGTCCGTAGTATACCAACATTGATAATTTATAAAAACGGGGTAGAAGCAAAGAGAATTGTTGGTGTAAAATCTAAAAAAGCGATACTTCGCGAAGTAAATGCTGTAATTGGTAGCTGATATTTTAAAAAATCAGCTACTTTTTGTTTCTATTTATACACCAGTTAGCAGCTTATTATTTTTGTTTGAACCTGCGCAATGGTGGTACAGCAACATGAATTGGTTCCGGATATAGGTTTTTATAAAAAATAATATTCGGTTTAATTTGAAGCAGAAGGTAAAAAGGCGTATTTTATCGGGTAATTTAGCATGCAATATGGTATTAAGAGTTATCAATCCGGTTTTTTCTTCTGAACTCTGAAGGTGATATGCCTTCCCGTTTTTTAAAACTGTTGCTAAAATAAAAAATCGACTTAAAGCCAAGTTCATAACTTATTTCTTTAATATTTTTGTCGGTAGTAAGCAGCAGTTCCCTTGCCCGCGTTAGCTTTAATTGTTGCATATATTGGCCAGGCGAAACACCAGTATATTTTCTGAACATTTTTCTGAAATAGGAATAGCTTACATTGTACTTCGCAGCCAGCTGCAGAAAATCGATTCCGGTCATCAGGTTTTGCCGCATTTCAAAACGTATGGATTCTATGGTAGCAGCAATAGGTTTACCGGTAAATCCTTTTTGTTTTCCGAAAGAAACAATGTATCCGATAAGTTTTAGCACCATGCCAGAGGCAATCTGCTGGTAACCCGGTTTCTCTTTATCAACAAGGTCAAAAATCTTTAAATAGGTGTCGATAAACTCCTCTTTCATGCCAAAATTATAGACTGGTTCAGTAGCAGAAAAAGCTGGCATTTTCATCAAGTGGTCGGCAATGGTGCCGTTAAAACCAATGTAGTTTTCTGTCCATCCTAATTTCGATGATGGTCGATATCGGTGCCATTCGCCCGGAAAAGTAATGAATATGCTTCCTCTTTTTAGAGGAAACCTACCATATCTGTTTTCAAGTATTCCCGCACCTTCAGAAATAAAATTTATCTGAAATTCATCCAGAATACGTCCCTCTTTCCACTTAAAATAGTATTCTGAAGGATGTTTTGGAGACGGATAACCAGTATTGGGTGGAATCCTGGCTATGCCCGCAACTTTAAGATATAAACCCCAATTGATATCTTCGTTGCTTAATGTGAGGTATTTGAATTCGCTTCGTTGCATTTTTAGGGTCAAAAATTATAAATAATTTGCCATATTTCGTATTGATATTGCTATTTTTCAAACTTATATTTGTTTTTCTGGTTCAATTAATTAATTAAAGAATCAAATTGCCGGAAGTGCTGTTCGCATAATGGATTTTTAATTATCAGTACTTTGTATAAGAATTTCTGTGAATTACCAGGTTTGAATAAAAACGTTAATTTAACCAATAAAATCTTTGTTTATGAATGTTGTTCTCGGAATTATCTATCACTCCATAGGTGGGTTTGCCTCCGGGAGTTTTTACATGCCTTATAACTGGGTGAAAAAGTGGCGCTGGGAGATCTACTGGATTACAGGTGGTATTTTTTCGTGGCTCATTGTTCCTTATATTGCTGTCAGGCTAACCATACCCGATTATCAGGGAATTTTGAGTGCCACTTCGGCAAATGTTTTAAGAACCACATACCTGATGGGGCTTCTTTGGGGAATAGGCGGGCTAACTTATGGACTGGCAATACGCTATCTGGGGATGTCGCTGGGTAACTCTGTGCTGCTGGGAATTACATCGTTGGTAGGTTCTTTGGGTTTACCAGCACTAAGGAATGTTCCCGGGATCAGCCAATATGTTCCGGCAGGTATTTCTTTTACTGATTTGCTTGGTAACACAGGGGGCTTATTGGTGCTTCTTGGGGTAGCTATCTGCCTGGTAGGCATTATTCTATCGGGTAGGGCAGGCATAAAAAAAGATAAAGAACTCGCAGGAGCAAAAGATGGAGTTAACTTAGAGTTCAATCTCTCAAAAGGGTTGATAATAGCAATCGTTTCGGGAGTGTTAAGTGCATTTTTCAGCTTTGGTATCGATGCTGGAAAACCGATGGCAGCGGTTGCCAATTCCAACTGGCTGGCCCTTAACCCCGGTACTACAGGAAACTACATTTTTCAAAATAACATCACATTTTTTGTGATTTTATGGGGCGGACTTACCACTAACCTGTTATGGACCGGTTATCTTATCTTAAAAAATAAAACATACGGCGATTTTGCCGATAAAAGCACACCGTTGGTGCGTAATTATCTGTTTTGTACTCTGGCAGGTACGCTATGGTTCCTCCAATTTTTCTTTTACGGAATGGGTGAAACAAAAATTGGGAACGGTGCCAGTTCCTGGATACTTCACATGTCAACCATAATACTGACTTCGAATATGTGGGGATTTTACAGAAAAGAGTGGAAAGGCGTTTCAAAGCATACATACCGCACAATTATACTTGGTATTTCTGCTATTCTCCTGGCAGTAATTGTTATAGGAATTGCCAAATGGCTCTATCCTGAACTAAATGCCCTTGGATAATTACGGAATGGATGGTATTAAGAATATGCCTGAACTAAGTGCAGAAACAAGAACACAAAAGCGGTACAGTGAAACAATGGCATTCGTTTTTTATGGTGGTAAATCCTCATAATTTATCTGTTCCCGTTCAATTAGAAAAAGTTTTTTATTTGAAATAAATGATTATAAAATGAACACGAAAGAAAAGATTAAACTGGCTTATGAATTGGCTCGCCAGCGTTATGCCGGGCTGGGTGTTGATACAGAAAACTCACTGCACAAAATGAAGGATGTCATAATATCATTACATTGTTGGCAAACCGATGATGTGGGAGGATTCGAAACTCCCGATGCAGCTCTTTCTGGTGGTGGCATACAGGCCACCGGCAACTATCCGGGCAAAGCAACAACCATAAACCAGGTGCGTGCCGACCTCGAAAAGGTAATGTCGTTATTACCGGGCAAACAAAGGCTGAATCTTCATGCAATATATGGTGATTTTCAGGGCGAAAAAGTAGACCGTGACCAGATAGAAGTCAGGCATTTTCAAAGTTGGATTGATTGGTGTAAAGTTCAGGGAATTGGCATGGACTTTAACGCATCCTGCTTTTCCCACCCAAAGGCTGCCGATGGTTTTACGCTTTCAAGTAAAAACGAAAATATAAGGAAATTTTGGGTGGAGCATGTTAAACGTTGCCGGCATATTTCGGCAGAAATTGGCAAACAACTGGGAACGCCGTGTGTGCATAACATATGGATACCCGATGGCTCGAAAGACATTCCTGTGGACAGAAACGGGCACCGCAAACTATTGAAAAAATCCCTCGATGAAGCTATGGCGGTTGACTATCCAACAGATCAGATGAAAGATGCCGTGGAGAGCAAGCTTTTTGGAATAGGAATGGAATCTATGACTGTTGGCAACCACGATTTTTACCTTGGGTATGCCATAAAAAATAACAAACTTATTTGCCTGGATAATGGCCATTTTCATCCTACGGAACAGGTGGGAGATAAAATCTCTTCGTGTCTGCAATGGGTAGATGAAGTGCTGCTGCATGTTACGCGCCCTGTTCGTTGGGATTCAGATCATGTGGTAACACTCAACGATGATGTTCAAATGATTGCTTCAGAAGTGGTTCGAAATAATTTCTTTAGCCGGGTAAATATTGGCCTCGACTTTTTTGATGCTTCAATTAACCGCATAGGTGCGTATGTAATTGGAACAAGAGCGGTACAAAAAGCTTTTTTGATGGCACTTTTGGAACCAACATCTACTCTACTGGATTACGAAGAAAAAGGGCAATATTTTGAACGCCTGGCTTTGATGGAAGCATTAAAAACAATGCCATTCAGCGCAGTTTGGGACGAATTCTGCTTACGGGAAGAAGTTCCGGTGGGTGAAGCGTATATTTCTGAAATTCAGAATTATGAAACGAAAGTACTTAAAAGACGTTAGTTTTTTTGTTTTTGGAAGAAGAGGAAATAAATAACTGTATTTTAGTGGTTGAATATAACTTGCCAAATGATAATTTAAGTAGTTTTGCATTGAAAAACTAATGTTTCTTTTTGCAGTACTTCTATTTGTTGTTACGTTATTTGGTTGCAATAACGGGTAGTTGTAAGAGCAAGGCAGAAAGCGCAAAATGGAAATAAATTTGAAGGTGTGCGGGAAAAGCAGGACAAGAAAATTTAAGTAACCATTAGTAGAAAAAATATCAAGCCTATAGGGAGGAGATGAGGTTGTGCCGGAAAAAGCCGGAGATGACAGATAGCATAGATATGTAAACCCCATGCCATTTTTAATTAATGATATATTTTGGGCGGTAGATTTTTCTGCTGCCCAAAAATTTTTTGCATCAATTAACGGAGTATGAAAAAAAGAAAGATAAATGTAATAACCATGGGTTGCTCCAAAAACCTTGTGGATTCTGAAGTTTTGCTGAATCAGCTTGAGGCCGGAAAGTTTGAAGTACACCATGATTCCAACGAAACCGGCTTTGATGCTGTTTTTGTTAATACTTGTGGTTTTATTCACGATGCAAAGCAGGAATCCATTAACATGATATTGGACTATGCCGATGCTAAAAAACGCTGCGATATAGGAAAACTTTATGTAATGGGTTGCTTGTCAGAAAGATATAAAGAAGAGCTGGAGGCAGAAATTCCTGAAGTTGACCGCTATTTTGGAAAATTCGACCTTAAAGCAATGGTGGACGAGTTGAAAGCAACCTATTATCCGGAGTTTATTTACGAGCGCAAAATTACTACGCCAACCCATTTCAGCTACCTTAAACTTGCAGAAGGGTGCAACCGCTCCTGTTCTTTCTGTGCCATACCTATGATGACGGGAAGACATAAGTCGCGGACAATTGAAAGCCTTCTGCTCGAAGCCCGGTACCTGGCAAAAAAGGGGGTGAAAGAGCTATTGCTTATTGCCCAGGAATTATCTTATTATGGTATTGATATTTATGGTAAAAGCCGCCTTGCTGAACTGGTCGACCGCATTTCGGAAATTGAAGGCATTGAATGGATTCGGTTGCACTATCTCTATCCCACAAAATTTCCGTATGATATTTTGCCGGTAATGCAGCAAAATGCAAAAGTATGTAAATACATTGATATGCCCTTGCAACATATTGCCAATCCGGTGTTAAAGCGTATGTTACGCCGTGTAACACGTAAAGAGACCGAAGAGCTTATCCGAAGAATAAAAAGCGAAGTGCCAGGAGCGGCCCTTCGCACAACATTGTTGATTGGGTTTCCCGGTGAAACAGAAACTGATTTTGCTGAGCTAAAGGAGTTTATTGCTGAAACAAAATTCGACCGGTTGGGTGTTTTTCCTTACTCGCACGAAGAGGGAACCTATGCGTATAAATCGTTTCAGGACGATGTTCCGGAAGCGGTAAAGCAACAGCGAGTAGATGAACTAATGGAACTGCAACAATCGATTTCGGCAACAATTAATAAAAATAAAATCGGAAAAATATACAGGGTGATTATAGACAGAAAAGAAGGTGATTTTTATATCGGAAGAACAGAATTTGACTCGCCGGAAGTTGATGGTGAGGTGCTGATTACTTCACCGGATCAATTGCAAAGGGGGGCATTTGTTGATGTGAAAATTACTGATGCAGAAGATTATGACTTATATGGAATTATTTTGTAAGTATTTTATTTGTAGTTAGTTATAAATAAAATATGCAGTTATTTGAAAATTTTTAATATGTTTTTTACCCAACGTTCAAAATTATTCGGATTACGACGTTCCAGAAAGCGGGCAATTTTTGTTGCCACTTCGGGAGTCCGCAAGTAGCCGTAAGATTTATGCGGATTTCGAATTCCATTGCTTTCATAGTCGTTGTTAACTATATAATCGTTGGGTTTTACCAGGTATTTGTTAAAGCTGTAATCATCAGCCAGTTGATAGTTATAAGCTACTTTGTCTTCAAGATCAGAAAAATTGTACCAGTGCCGTTTTATGGATAGGGGAGTTGAAAGGCGCTTATTATCACTTAGTTTCAATTTTCTTTCGGCCGCAATTTTGCTTTTTACAACCGGGGTACCAAGAGGCGAGCCAATGGTAATAAATGTGTCAATAGGCACTATTTCTTTATCGAATGTCAGAACATCATAAGAAATAATTGAGCCCATGGAGTGGGCAATTAACAAAATTTCTTCACCACGAAACTTCGTTATTGCTTCAACTGTTTTTTTACGTATTCTGTCTTTTACTTTGCATATTTCAGAGTCCTTGCAGTTTTCTTTGTAGTATATATCAAGATCGCTAAACCAGCGTTTTAAAATAGCATCAGTAATAAAACTGTAGTTGAGTGTCAGGTCTTTATTCAAAAAGATAGAATCCAGTTCCTTCGAGAGAAAATCGAGAACTTTCCGTCGTTTATGGTTATTTTCAGGTATAAATTCTTTTGCCGCAGGTGCGTACCTCTCTGTGAGGAAAAGCGGACTATCCGGATCTGTAATGTTTTCATCCAAAAGATTTTTGTGCAATATGTCGGCCCAAAATATCAACTCGAATTTGTATTCGGTGTCGGCTTTTCCTATTTTTTGCAAACCTTCGTTGATAGATGCTTTCCACCAATTTTCAAGTACTGGTTTTGGAGGCTTATTACCGAGTCCGTGTATGCCAATGATTACTTTACCCATTTAGCGACTGCTACAATTGAAAAATTCGATCTTGTAAAATTATGCAAAATCTGCCAGTAAAAAAAGGTATCACAAAGCGATTATAAAGCTTTTCAGTATAAGAAAGAAAAATAACCTGTTGCCAGATTACTGTGGGTAATGTGTACTATATTAACATAAAATCATTCGGGAAACAGATCAAACAAAATTTATTTGCTTTTCCTCATCTTTCGCGAAACCGGTTTTAACGGAGTAATATTATAACTTGCAAAACGCACATCTTCAATAGAATAAAAAGCGTTAGGATTATAGCTTTTTATTTGTTCTACTAGTTTGGGAAGTTCGTTGCGTTTAACAATGGAATAGATAATGCTCACATCTTCCTGTCCTCCTTTGGCATCGTGGTAAGTAAGTCCGTAACCCGATTCAATCATTGCTTGAATGAGCTTTTTTGCAGTTTTTCGTGTAATGATCTGAATTTTTACAATGCCCATGGCCAATTTTTCTTCCAGCTTTAAACCGATATAGTTGCCTGTTGCAAAGCCTGCGGCATAACCAAAATAGCATGTCCAGTTGTTCAGGTTTTCAAAAATTCGGGAAATTGCCAACAACCAAACTATTATTTCAAAAAAGCCAAGTATAGGTGCCCACATTTTTTGTCCTTTAGCTACCATTACAATGCGCACGGTACCTATTGTTACATCAATAATTCGGGCAATGAAAATGAGCAGTGGTAGAAAAAAATAATTGAAAAGTGGGCTATCCATAAACGAAGCAATTGATTCCATTTTTTGATATTAAGGGTGAAAGTGGTAAGCTATATTTAAAATTCTGATGTAAAATGAAATTTAATATTTTTGAATTCGTCTTGTGTCATTTGCAAAATGAATGGAGAATCAGCCATAAATACATCGCGGCCCAATTTGTCTTTGGCCAGTTTCTGGTGCTTACGTTTTTTGAATTCTTCCAGGGCAGTTTGATCCTCAGATTTAATCCAGCATGCTTTATGCATTTGTAATGGTTCAAATCTGCATTTGGCACCATATTCATGTTCAAGCCTGAACTGAATAACTTCGAATTGCAACTGGCCAACTGTACCGATTATTTTTCTGCCGTTAAACTGGCTGGTAAATAATTGTGCAACACCTTCGTCCATTAGCTGGTCGAGCCCTTTTGCCAGTTGTTTCGCTTTCATGGGGTCTGCATTTTCAACATAGCGGAAAAGCTCGGGCGAAAAACTTGGAAGTCCCTTAAAATGAATAATTTCTCCATCTGTTAATGTGTCGCCAATAATCAGGTTGCCGGTATCAGGTATCCCAATAATATCTCCCGGGTATGCTTCGTCAACGATTTCCTTTTGCGATGCCATAAATGCAGTAGGGCTTGATATTCGCAAATTTTTGTTGGTACGTATATGTTTATAAACGTTATTACGTTCGAATTTTCCCGAGCAAATTTTCATAAATGCAATGCGGCTGCGATGGTTGGGATCGATGTTGGCATGAATTTTAAAAATAAATCCCGTAAACCCTTTATCTAAAGGATTTATCTGGCGCTCTTCAGTGCTAGCAGGTTTTGGCGATGGGGCAATTTTTACAAAAGCATCAAGCAACTCCTGAACGCCAAAGTTGTATAGGGCGCTGCCGAAAAATACGGGAGAAAGATCACCGGAAAGATATTGCTCACGGTTAAATTCAGGATAAAAGCTTTCCACCAGCTCTAATTCTTCACGCAATACTTCTGCATCGTGGCCAATGTACTTTTCGAGCCGGGTATCAGAAATATCCTCAAACTCAATATTATCCTGTATCTCTTGTATATCAGGGTTAAACAATTTGAGGCTTTTGTTGAAAATATTGTAAACACCTTTAAAGTCGGGGCCACTGTTGATAGGCCAGCTCAATGGCCTTACACTTATTTTCAGTTGTTCTTCAATTTCGTCGAGTAACGAAAAAGATTCCTGCGCCGGGCGGTCCATTTTATTGATAAAAACAATTACGGGAGTTTTTCTCATCCGGCAAACATTCATCAGTTTCTCTGTTTGCGGCTCAACACCTTTGGCAGCATCAATCACAATAATTACACTGTCAACAGCGGTGAGCGTGCGAAAAGTATCTTCCTGGAAATCCTGGTGGCCAGGTGTATCAAGAATATTTATCTTATAGCCGTTGTACTCAAATCCCATCACCGATGTTGCTACGGAAATACCACGTTGCCGTTCAATCTCCATAAAATCCGATGTTGTACTTTTTTTGATTTTATTGCTTTTTACCGCACCGGCAACACGAATGGCACCGCCAAAGAGCAGTAACTTTTCTGTAAGCGTGGTTTTCCCGGCATCAGGATGGCTAACAATGCCAAATGTACGTCGGCGTTTTATCTCTTCCTCAATGGTCATGCCTCATTGTTTTCAATTCGAGGCGCAAAAATAAGTAAACGTTTCGAAATACAGCTTAAAAAGCAAAATTTGGTTTTCAAATAGCATTTCTTGTTACTCTCCAAAAGTTCTAAAAAAAATTAAAATTCAAGCCGACGCTTTTTTCAGAAATAAATAGTTGCTAAATTGCAGCATAAGGATAGTTGAGAATATTATTAATATCCTACTCATAAATGGATTAAATCAAATTTTAATATGGCTAACAGATTAATAGGCCGGCTTCCTAAAGTCGGTATTCGTCCGGTGATTGACGGGCGTGAGCGCGGTGTTCGTGAGTCGCTTGAGTCGCAAACAATGAATATGGCCAAAGCTGCGGCACAGCTTATTATGGAGAACCTCAGGTTTCCTAATGGTGAGAAAATAGAATGTGTTATTGCCGATACCACTATCGGCGGCGTTGCTGAGGCGGCATTATGTGCCGACAAGTTTGAGAGGGAAGGTGTGGGTGTGTCATTAACGGTTACACCAGCCTGGTGCTATGGTACAGAGGTTATGGACTCCAGCCCCTTAGTGCCGAAAGCCGTGTGGGGATTCAATGGTACCGAGCGGCCGGGTGCGGTTTACCTTGCCGCAGCTTTGGCCGGATACACGCAGAAAGGGCTTCCTGCATTTGGAATCTACGGGCGCGATGTGCAGGATGCAGGAGATGAAACTATTCCCGAGGATGTACGCGAGAAAATTCTGCGGTTTGTAAAAGCTGCGCTGGCGGTGGCACAAATGAAAGGGAAAAGTTATTTGTCTCTGGGTTACACATCGATGGGCATAGCCGGATCAATGGTAAACCCCGACTTTTTTCAGGATTATCTGGGCATGCGTACCGAATTGGTGGATATGACAGAGGTAAAACGCCGAATAGATGAGGAAATTTATGATAAAGCAGAATATAATAAAGCGTTGGCATGGACTAAAGAAAATTGCATTGAAGGCGATGATTACAATAAGCCCGAAGTACGGGTTGACAGGAAAAGGAAAGACTGGGAGTGGGAGATTGTAGTGAAGATGACTCTTATTTTCCGTGATTTGATGATTGGAAACCCAAAATTGAAAGAAGCAGGATTTGGCGAAGAAGCGCTTGGGCGTAATGCTTTGGCAGGAGGATTTCAGGGCCAGCGGCAATGGACGGATTACTATCCCAATGGTGATTTCCCTGAGGCTTTGCTGAACTCTTCTTTCGACTGGAACGGGATCCGCGAAGCATTTGTATTTGCCACTGAAAATGATAGCCTGAATGCTGTGCCTATGCTTTTTGGCCATTTACTCACGAATACGGCACAGATTTTTTCTGATGTACGTACTTTCTGGAGCCCTGCTGCGGTTGAAAGGGTAACAGGGAAAAAGCTTTCAGGAATTGCAAAAGACGGGATTATTCATCTGATTAACTCGGGGCCCACAACATTGGACGCTACTGCACAACAGCGTGATGCAGATGGCAATGCTGTGATGAAGCCGTTCTGGGAGATAACCGAAGATGAAGTGGAAAAATGTTTGGCTAACACACGTTTTTGCCCTGCTGAAAGAGAATATTTCCGAGGTGGTGGTTATTCGAGCCAGTTTAAAACGGCAGGGCAAATGCCCGTTACCATGTCGCGGGTGAACCTCGTAAAAGGGCAGGGGCCTGTGCTGCAAATTGCTGAAGGTTACACCGTTGTTTTAGATGATGATGTTCACGATATTCTCGATAAACGAACAAACCCTACCTGGCCAACCACCTGGTTTGTTCCCAAACTTACCGGTAGTGGTGCTTTTAAAGATGTTTATTCTGTTATGGCCAATTGGGGAGCCAACCACGGTGCGATTTGCTATGGCCACATAGGTGCTGATCTTATCACCCTGGCATCTATGTTGCGGATACCGGTTTGTATGCACAATGTAGACGAAAATAAACTGTTCAGGCCAAGTGCCTGGAATGCCTTTGGAGAGGAAAAAGAAGGCGCTGATTACAGAGCCTGCGCGAATTTTGGGCCACTTTACAAATAAACATTATGATTAAATTTATAAAAAAATTATCAGGCATATCGCTGATTGCCTGGCTGATATTTGCCTGCAGCGGAAAGCAGAGTCAGAATTCAAAACAAAATTCCGGATTTGAACCGGGTACTTATGGCAGCGATCTCGGTTTTCTTAAAAAGCATATTAATGTTATTGAGCTTGGAAGAGGAGATGAACGTATTATACTTGCTCCTGAATACCAGGGGCGGGTTATGACCAGCACATTGGCAGGAGATGAGGGTGTCAGTTTTGGTTGGATTAACCATGACCTGATAGCTTCGGGGGAAAAGCAGGCCCACATTAATGCCATTGGAGGTGAAGAGCGTTTCTGGCTGGGGCCTGAAGGCGGACAGTTTTCAATTTTCTTTCCGGCAGGAAGTAGCTTTGAATTCGATAACTGGCAAACCCCGGAAGCCATAGATACAAGGGTTTATGATGTTGATTCACAGAGTGAAAAAGAGGCTGTTTTTTCTACTTCTATAGAGCTGAAGAACTATTCCAATTTTACTTTTAACTTCGATGTTAAGCGAAAAGTTGTTTTGCTTGACAAAAGCGAAATAGTCGGGTTGTTAGGTATTGAAGTGCCTGCAACCATAAAAAGTGTCGGCTTTTCGACCTCTAACAGGTTGACTAACACTGGCGAAAAGGCCTGGAGTAAAGATACAGGTTTGTTGTCGGTGTGGCTGCTTGGTATGTTTAATCCGTCAGATAAAGTTACGGTTATTGTTCCTTATCAAACGAAAGCTGAATCGGACTATATCGTAAAAGACGATTATTTTGGAAAAGTTCCTGACGACCGGCTGGTTCTTAAAGAGGGCATTGTGTATTTTCGTGGCGATGGTAAACAGCGGGGTAAAATAGGTATTCCACCGCAAAGAGCATTACCGGTTATAGGGAGTTATGATGATGTAAACCAGGTGCTTACCGTTGTAAGGCGGCAAGAAGTTCCGGCCACAGAAGACTATGTAAATTCGGCATGGAGATTACAGGAGTTTCCCTATAAAGGCGATGCCATAAATTCCTATAACGATGGCCCGCTGGAAGACGGCACACAAATAGGGCCTTTTTACGAGTTGGAAACCTCGTCGCCGGCTCTTGCGTTGCACCCAGGAGCGTCAGCAAAATATACACAGGCAACGATCCATTTTCAGGGTGAAAAAGAAGAATTAAATTCCGTTTGCCAACAGTTGTTCGACATTTCACTGGATGAGGTGACAGCAGTATTTAAATGATATTGTTACCTGTAAAAATTCAGGCTACAACCGGTGAAAAAATAGAATTGTAGCGGTTAGAAAATTGTGATTTTAGTTTGAAATGTTAAAGTGCAAGTGTTACCACTGTAATTCCAGCGCCGCCAAAATCAACATGTTCGTCTTTAAATTTGCGTACCATAGGTTCAGAGCGCAGGTAATTACGGATAGTTTCTTTAAGAATGCCATGCCCTTTGCCGTGGAGGATACGCAGTTGGGAGACTTCGAACATAATGGCTTCATCAATAAAGTTTTGGATATTGCCTATGGCTTCTTCTGCGCGTTGGCCGCGAATATCAATTTCTGGTTTAAAGGAAAGGCGGCGTTTCGAATATCCGTTTAATATACCCGAACGGCTGCCATACATCGATTTTTCCAGTTTCTTTGCCTCATTGTTGCTAATGCGCTCAACCTGCTCTCGGGGCATTGTGGTAATTAGTTGCCCAAATGCCACCACCGCATTTTTGGGGTTTAATTCTATGAGCTCGCCTATGGTGTTTTGTCCTGAAATCCTTACTTTGTCGCCGGGTTTTAACTCTATTCGCTCCTCGAGTATTTTTTCCGGAATCGGTGTTTGGGAATCCTTCGGGCGTTTTTGGTTTCTTCTTTCTTCCCGCTGCTTTAATTTCCTGATTTTTGCGTCAATATTACCATCGTTACCCGATGTTTTTTTGTTGATTTCATTTTCAAGCAGAGCAATTTTTTTCCGCGCTTTCATGGTTTTTTCCTTCTCTGCCTGGGCATTTTTAATTTCCTGAATTGTGTTTTCAATACGTTTGTTAACACCCGACAAAATGGAATTTGCTTCGTCTTTTGCTTTTCGCAATATCTCTTTGCGCTGTTTTTTTATCTCCTTTAGTTCCGATTCATAGTCTTCGGCAGTTTTATCGAGGATTTTTTCTACCCTTCTAATTTTCATTCTTTTGTTTTCCCAGTAACGCATGTCGCGGTTAATACGCCTGAGGTTTCGGTCAAAATCGATATGTTCTTTTCCTGCTTTTTCGGTAGCATTTTCAAGAATATATTCGGGGAGTCCGATTTTGCGGGCTATTTCAAATGCAAAGGAACTGCCTGGTTTGCTGATTTCAAGTTGAAAAAGCGGATTCATCTTTTGGTTATCGTAAAGCATGGCGCCATTAGTAATTCCGGGTGCTGACGATGCAAAATGCTTTAGGTTGGAATAGTGTGTGGTGATAACGCCAAACGTGCCAATACTATTTAATTTTTCGAGAATAGCTTCGGCAATGGCTCCGCCAAGTAAAGGTTCTGTCCCCGAGCCAAATTCATCGATGAGGATAAGGGTTTTTGGTTCGCTATTCTTTACGAAATGTTTCATGTGCATCAGGTGCGAACTGTAAGTGCTTAGGTCGTTTTCAAGCGACTGATCGTCGCCAATATCGATAAAAAGCTGGCTGAAAATGCCTGTTTTAGAACCTTCACTTACCGGAATAAGCATGCCACATTGTAACATGTATTGAAGCAATCCGACGGTTTTGAGGCAAACCGATTTGCCACCGGCATTTGGGCCCGAAATGAGCAAAATATGGTTTTCATCTGTAAGTTGAATATTTAACGGAACAATATTCCTTTTCTCTTTTTTGAGGGTTTTTTGTAGTAGCGGATGGATCGCCCGTATCCAATGAATAACCGGTTTGTTTGTAAATTCAGGGAGAATGGCATTGAATGCTATGGCAAGTTGTGCTTTTGCCCTTATAAAATCAATCTCTCCAAGAAAATCGTAGGAGTAAAAAAGTTCATCGAGGTAAGGCCTGATGTCGTTGGAAACAAGTGTCAGAATCTTAACAATTTCACGACGCTCTGCATATTCTTTCTCGCGGATTTCGTTGTTTATCTCCACTATTTCGTTGGGTTCGATATACGATGTTTTACCTGATCCCGATTCATCATAAACAATGCCTTTTATTTTTCGTTTATTTCCGGCAGGAATGGGAATTACAGCTCTTCCGTCGCGAATGGATACAGAGGCATCGGCATCAACAAAGCCGTCTTTTTGTGCTTGCTTTAAAATAGATTGTAATTTTCGTGACATTCCCGATTGGAGGTCAAGCAGCTCTTTTTTGATTTGTGCCAGTTCTGGTGTGGCATTGTCTTTTATTTTGCCAAACTTATTCAGAATGGCATCTATGCGGTCGTATAAGTAAGGGAAAACCTGAACCTTTGAGGTTTTTGACTTCAGAAGTGGAAAAACTTCATCTTCCTGTTTCTGAAAGAAGTTAACAATAGCCCGTACCGATTCTAGCGAACGTTTGAGGTCGAAGAGTTCTGTCTCTTCCAAAAAACGGCCTTCTATTTTTATTTTTTGTAGCGCGCTCCGCAGGTCGTAAAAATGATTGGAAGGAAAGTGCTCAAATTCCTTGAGTATTCGGCAAAATTCATTTGTTTCGCCCAGTTGAATTTTTATGGTGTTGTAATTGTTTTGAAAACGGAGTCCGCTAACCCATTCAACACCCATATTGCTGATACACTTCTGCTCCAGCATTTCCCGAACCCGGTCGAAACCAATTTTTTGCTCAAAGTTTTCGGGATATATGTTTTGCATCGCTTAATTTTTCCGCACAAAAATAACAAACATTAAAAAACTATTCGCTTTATCTCAGCTTTCAACTTTTCACCTTTTCGGTAATTTCCTGTCCGGGAAGCGTTCTGCAAATTCAAGCCAGAACATTTTTATTTCGGTTTTCATTTCCCGTGCCAGCAAAAGTATGCCAAAAAGGTTGGGCAGGGTCATTAAAACGATGGTTATGCCTGAGAGTGTCCAAATGATAGTGGTATCTGTAAACGAAGCCAGAAAAAATCCGATAACATAAATAATGTGGTAATAAATAACTTTTTTGGAACCCCAAAGATAGGTTACAGCCCTGTCACCATAGTATGACCAGCTAATTGCGGTTGAAAATGCAAACATCAGCAGCCCGATGGAGACGATATATTTTCCAAAGTTGCCCATCCAGCTTTTTGTAAATGCTATTGTTGTAAGTGGTGCGCTATGCATCAGCGATAAACCGGTTAACGTCACATTTTCTGTGTTGTTGATCTTTCCCTGTATAAATTCCAAATTTCCTGTAAATGGCTGATTGTTTTTTTGTACGATAATATTTTCTGCCACTGACCGCGAATGAATAAATGTGGGCTGGTTTTGAATTATACCATTGGTAACCTGTAATGATCCTGTAAATAATGGTAATTTTATTTTTCCGATGAGATATTGATGTAGTTGTTCCGTATCTTCTGGGTTATTTTCGTAATAGGTGTCATTGAGCACTATCAGGTCGGCTTCCTGAAAGCGGTTTTCGTATTTTTCTGTCCATACGCCCGACGAGAGTAGCACCAGCCCGGTAAGTGAACAAATAATTATGGTGTCAATAAAAGGCTCCAAAAGTGCTACCAATCCTTCAGATACGGGTTCGTGTGCACGTGCTGCAGCATGGGCAATAGGTGCCGAACCCTGCCCGGCTTCGTTGGAGAATAACCCCCTGTTTACCCCCCTGTTGAATGCAAAGGCAATGCTTCCACCCAAAAAACCCCCGGTTGCAGCTGTGCCTGTAAAAACATCTCCAAAAATAGCCACCAGAGATGGAATAATATTTTCGTAATTGTATAGTATTACGGCGATGCCACCAATAAAATAAATTAATGCCATAATGGGCACCAGACGCGAAGTTACTTTGGCAATGCGTTTTATTCCACCAATAATTACAAAACCCAGCAGCAATGCAAGAATCCCGCCAGTTAGCATGTGGTTTACACCAAACGTTTCGAACATCGAATTGGTAATACTGTTTATTTGAGGCAAACTACCGGTACCGAAGGATGATAAGATAGTAGCAACAGCAAAAATTGCTGCCAGCCAGCGCATATTCAGGCGGTTTCGCATATAGTACATAGGGCCGCCTGCGATGCTACCGTCTTCGGCTTTCTCTCTGTATTTATGCGAAAGGGTTACTTCTACAAATTTAGTGGTCATCCCTACAGCAGCAGTAACCAGCATCCAAAACAGGGCGGCAGGACCACCCAGATGAATTGCTAAAGCAACTCCTGCAATGTTTCCTGTACCTACTGTTCCCGAAAGAGCCGTTGTTAATGCCTGAAAATGAGAGGTATCCCCCTGGTCATCTTTTTTGTCGAACTTGCCCCTGACAATAAGTAATGAGTATTTTAAATAGCGAAATTGAGGGAATTTAAGGTATATTGTAAAGAAAATTCCTGTTCCGAGAAGCAAAAATACGAACCATTGAGATCCGCCGATATAACCATCTATTGTGGAGAGAATGTCGTTCAGTTTGTTCATGTCAGGCCGTTTTCAGTTTTAAAGTTGATAAAAATAGTAATCTCTCTTTCTAAAAAAAAACGATATTCACCTGTTAAGGAAATGTTTAAAATTTTATGGCGTAATTCAGGTTAAAATATATTTTCCATTTCATATTTATTAAGAATGCGTCGGCTGTATGAAATAATAATCTACTTTTGCAATAAAAACAACATCAAAAGAAATATTAACTTTTAATCAATAAATAAAATGTTACCAAGATTTCTTTTAGCGGACAATTCGATTGAAACGCCTGATACTATTTTTGTGGTACATACAGAAAAACCGCGTTTTATTGTTGAATCAGATATCGAAGATTTTTGGAGTAATCAGCAAATTCATTGGATTGATGGTGAACCTGGTGACGAAGATTTGATTTCGGAGCTTTTAGAGGATGCCGAAGATTTTCTAGACAAAGAGTTTGAGAATGAAGAATTGCTTGGTGAATTTGATGAAGACGAGGAGGATTAACTATGGAAAACGAAGTTCAACCCAAAAAGCTTTACCGTTCGCGCAACCGTGTGATAGGCGGAGTACTGGAAGGATTTGCCGATTATATTAATGCTGATGTGTCGGTTATTAGAATAGTTTATGTTATTATTTCAATTCTTTCGGCAGCTTTCCCGGGCATTTTAGTATATGTTATTTGCTGGGCGGTAATCCCTGAACAGCCTATAGAATTAAATGAATCGCAAAATCAGCAGAGCAAAAAACAAGTTTGAAATTAGGGAGTCGTTCTTTTTGAAAAGTACGGTTTTTTAGTATTCTCTAGTGGTTCATTGCTCTAAGCCTTTCATGGAAAGCTGGATTCGTTTACGGGGCAGATCCACTTCTTTCACCCTGACTTTAATATGCTGATGCAGTTTTACAATTTCGTTGGGGTCGGAGATAAAACGTTCTGCCATTTCGGATATATGTACCAGTCCTGATTCTTTGATGCCCAAATCGACAAAAGCCCCAAATTGGGTGATGTTATTTACGATACCGGGCAAAATCATGCCTTCTGTTAAATCATTGATGGAAAAAATGCCATCGGCAAATTCAAAAACCTTTATGGGTTTTCGCGGGTCGCGCCCCGGTTTTAGCAATTCATTGCGAATATCGTTGAGTGTGGGCAAGCCTACTTCTTCCGATACATAATTTTCCCATTCAATTTGAGAAACCAGGCTTTCGTTCCGGATTAAATCGTCAACTTTGCATTTCAGGTCGCTGGCAATTTGTTTTACCAATGCATACGACTCGGGGTGTACCCCTGAATTATCAAGGAGGTTTTGGGCATCGGGGATCCTTAGAAAGCCCGCGGCCTGTTCAAAGGCTTTTGTTCCTAGGCGCGGTACATTTTTTAAGTCACTGCGCGATTGAAAAGCCCCGTTTTCTTTTCGAAACAGGGTGATGTTTTCTGCCAGTTGCGGTCCCAGCCCCGAAACATAGGTGAGCAAGTGTTTGCTGGCGGTATTCAGGTTTACACCTACTGAATTAACACTTGATTCTACTACTGAGTCGAGGGTTCTTTTCAGTTTTTTCTGGTCTACATCGTGCTGGTATTGGCCTACACCAATGTTTTTAGGGTCTATCTTCACCAGTTCTGCCAGAGGGTCCATAAGCCGACGGCCAATGGAAACTGCACCGCGTACGGTTACGTCGTAATTAGGAAATTCCTCACGTGCCAACGTGGAGGCAGAATATACCGAAGCGCCATCTTCACTCACCACAAAAACCCTTATTTCCCTGTTGTACTTCAGGTTTTTTATGAAATATTCCGTTTCCCGGCTTGCCGTGCCATTCCCAATGGCTATGGCTTCAATCCGGTACATTTCAACCATGGAGGTAATTTTTTTTGCAGCCATTTTTTTTTCATTCTGTGGCGCATTGGGGTAAATATTTTCATTGTGTAGCAAGTTTCCCTGCTCGTCTAAGCACACCACTTTACAGCCGGTACGGTAACCCGGATCAATAGCCAGAATACGTTTCTGTCCCAGGGGAGGAGCCAGCAACAGTTGTTTCAGGTTTTCGGCAAACACTTTTATGGCTTCTATATCGGCTTTTTCTTTGGAAAGGTTAGCAAATTCGGTTTCAATAGAAGGCAGGATAAGTCGCTTGTAGCTATCGTTTATTGCAAGCTTAACCTGGTGGGATGATGCCATATTCCCTTTAACAAAAAAACGGTTGAGGTTCTCAAGCACCTTTTCTTCATCGGGTAGAATGCCCACACGAAGAAACCCCTCTTTTTCGCCACGGCGCATAGCTAAAAGGCGGTGCGAGGGGCATTTTTTCAGGGGTTCTTGCCAGTTAAAATAATCGCGGTATTTGGCTGCATCTTCTTCTTTCCCCTTAATTATTTTTGAGCTAATAACTGCATCCCATTCAAAGCCACGGCGAACAATATTTCGTGCACGTTCGTTTTCGTTAATCCATTCGGCAATGATATCGCGTGCTCCCGCAAGTGCCTCTTCGGGTGTGGCTACTTCATCGTTTACAAACTGCCCGGCACGTAATTCAGGATCGCGCTCCAATTGTTTCATAAGGATTTTTGCCAGCGGTTCCAGTCCTTTACTCCTGGCTACGGTGGCTTTAGTGCGGCGTTTGGGTTTGTAGGGCAGGTAAAGGTCTTCCAATTCAACTGCATCGTAACAATCTAAAATTCTTGCTTTTCGTTCCGGAGTAAGTTTTTTCTGCTCCTCAATGGTTTTTAGAATAGTTTTTTTTCGCTTCTCTAATTCAGTGAATTTTTCACTCTGCTCTTTAATTTGTAAAACCTGTACTTCATCGAGGCTGCCGGTTCGTTCTTTCCGGTAGCGCGAAATAAAAGGAACGGTGGCGCCTTCGTCGAGCAATGCCACTGTGTTTTGCACCTGGTATTTGGTAATGCCAGTATTTTCAGCAATTATTTCAGCAATCTTATTGTTCATGTTTTCAGATTTGATGCAAAAATAATAAAAGATAAATGACGATTTATACGACTTTTTACGATGCAATGTTGAACAAATTTGCATTCGGATTTTAAATTTGTTCAAAAAAACAAGCAAACTTTTATCATTAAACTTTAAACCGCTATTTTTGCAACACTTTTTGTAATTAGGAGAGAACTATGTTTGAAAACTTAAGCGACAGGCTGGAGAGGTCATTTAAACTACTTAAAGGCCAGGGAAAAATCACTGAGATTAATGTAGCAGAAACGCTAAAAGATATACGGCGTGCTTTGCTCAATGCCGATGTCAACTTTAAAATAGCCAAAAGTTTTACCGATGATGTAAAAGAAAAAGCATTAGGACAGAATGTGCTTACGGCGGTGAAACCAGGCCAGTTGATGGTGAAAATTGTTAAAGACGAGCTTGCCCAACTGATGGGTGGAACTTTTACAGATATTCAACTGAAAAGTAAACCCTCAGTAATTTTAATGGCTGGTTTGCAAGGTTCGGGTAAAACTACTTTTTCTGGTAAATTGGCTAAGTTGCTGAAAAGCAAAAAAGGGCGCCATCCGCTACTTGTAGCAGGCGACGTTTATCGCCCTGCCGCTATTGAACAGTTAAAAGTGCTTAGCGGACAGATAGATGTGCCGGTTTATACCGAAGAGGGAAACAAGAATCCGGTGCAAATTGCAGAAAATGCCATTAAAGAAGCGAAGCAAAAAGGGAATGACGTAGTAATTATTGATACCGCTGGACGTTTGGCCATTGATGAGCAGATGATGAATGAGATTGCTGCCATAAAAAAAGCGGTTAATCCCGATGAAATCCTGTTTGTTGTAGACGCCATGACTGGCCAGGATGCTGTAAATACAGCCAAAGAGTTTAATGACCGGCTTGATTTTGATGGTGTAGTGTTGACCAAACTTGACGGTGATACCCGTGGTGGTGCAGCGCTTTCCATTCGTGCAGTGGTTGAGAAACCCATAAAGTTTGTAGGTACAGGCGAAAAATTGGATGCCTTAGATGTTTTTCATCCCGACCGTATGGCAGAGCGCATACTTGGTATGGGCGATATTGTTTCTCTTGTTGAAAAGGCACAGGAACAATTCGACGAAGAAGAAGCCCGCCGATTACAGAAAAAACTGGCTAAAAATACCTTTAACTTCAACGATTTCCTTAAACAGATCAGGCAGATTAAAAAAATGGGAAATTTGAAAGACGTGATGGGCATGATACCGGGCATGGGTAAAGCTGTTAAAAATATGGATATTGACGACGATGCATTTAAGCATATCGAAGCAATAATCTATTCTATGACCAACGAAGAAAGGGAAAATCCATCGCTAATAAATGGTACACGTAGAAAACGCATTGCTTTAGGTTCTGGTACAGATATTCAGGAGGTTAACCGACTCTTGAAGCAATTTGCTGAAACGCGAAAAATGATGCGCATGGTGTCACAGGGAAAAAATGTACAACGTATGATGAAAGGTATGCAAAACAGTAGAAGGTTTTAGTTGTACTAGCATCAGGTAATTAAAAACGAAAAAAAGAAAATTCAGCAATATGAAATTAATTGATGGTAAAAAGATTTCGGCCGAAATAAAGCAGGAAATTGCCGCTGAAGTGGAAAAGATGGTTACCAAAGGTTTGCGCAGGCCGCACCTGGCAGCTATTTTGGTAGGCCATGACGGTGGCAGTGAAACTTATGTGGCGTATAAAATTAAAGATTGTGAACAGGTTGGTTTTACATCTTCGCTTATCCGGTATGAAGATGATGTTACTGAGAAAGAATTACTGGATAAGGTGCGTGAACTTAATGAGGATGAGGGACTTGACGGATTTATTGTTCAACTGCCATTGCCAAAACATATTTCAGAACAAAAAATAATAGAAGCCATTGATCCGCGTAAAGATGTGGATGGTTTTCATCCTGAAAATGTAGGTCGCATGGTTATTGGCTTGCCATCTTTTGTATCTGCAACTCCCTACGGTATTGTTGAATTATTAAAGCGCTATAACATCGAAACCAGCGGAAAAAACTGTGTAATTGTGGGTCGCAGCAATATTGTAGGTCGCCCGTTGAGTATTTTGATGTCACAAAAAGCTATTAATGCAACGGTAACTGTAGCCCATAGCCGAACAAAAAACCTGCATGAAGTTTGTCGAAGTGCCGATATTTTAATTGCTGCCATCGGTGCTCCCGAGTTTATAACTGGTGATATGGTAAAAGAAGGTGCCGTTGTAATTGATGTGGGTACAACGCGCGTAAAATCTGATTTAACAAAATCAGGTTGGAAATTAAAAGGTGATGTGTTGTTCGATGAAGTAGCAGAAAAATGTGCGTATATAACTCCTGTGCCTGGTGGTGTTGGGCCTATGACCAGAGTTTCGCTATTGCAAAACACACTTTTGTCGGCAAAAAATGCAGCTCATTCTTAGCATAAGATTTTAATCCAAGTTTAATTTATCTTGCGATTTCTTAGAATAAATATAAATTAGCATAAAACAGCTGGTTTGAGGTAGCAAAAATATTGGCCGGCGATCGGAAATTAATAATTTTTTTATTTTTGAATCACTAACCAAAATAAACGATAATCATATGGGAAATGCTGATTCAGACGAAGGAATTAAAAATTCTGAAAATAATTTTAATCAGGAGATTTATTCTAAAGTTGTAAGAGCAGGAAAAAGAACTTATTTCTTTGACGTTAAAACTACACGTAGCGATGAGTATTATTTAACCATAACAGAAAGTAAAAAGCGGTTTAACGACAACGGAAAATATAAATACGAAAAACATAAAATTTTTCTTTACAAAGAGGATTTTGATAAATTCTCTGACTGTTTGAGTGAAATTATCGCATACATTCGTGAAAATCAACCGGCTGAAGATCAGCATTCAACAGACGAGGTAACTGTAGAAAAGCAGGCAATGGACAACTTTACCAACGTTCAGTTCGAAGATATTTAGTAAGCATTTTACACAAGCCCGGTATAATTTTATTTTGCGATAATTCCGGTAAGGGATAGTATTGTATTCTTTTATAAAGAATGGGTGTGCTGATAGGAATTAACTTAATTCACTTAGCTCCAGCCACCTGAACTCTTTTTCGTCTAAAAGAGTTTTAACCTCTGTTAATTCTATCGATTTTTGGTAAAGCTCATCATGAGGGATTGTTCCTGAATTTAGAAGCGTTTCCAGTTCACTTTTTTGGGTTTCCAGTTGCTCTATTTCAACTTCAAGTTGTTCCAGTTCCCTCTTTTCATTGTAAGAAATCCGACGTTTCGAATTGCTTCTTGTATTGGGTTTTGATTTTTGTTTTTGTGCTGTGTTTTTCAAATTAGATTTTTGTAAGCGCTCCTTTGATTCTTCAATCTGATTACGGTATTGTGTATAGTTTCCGGCAAAATTATTTACAATACCACCACCTTCAAAAACAAAAAGGTGGTCTACTATTTTATCCATAAAAAAGCGGTCGTGCGACACAATAATAACACATCCTTCAAATGCGGAAAGATACTCTTCAAGTATATTTAATGTTATGATATCTAAATCGTTGGTAGGTTCGTCAAGGATCAAAAAATTGGGGTTTTGCATTAATATTGTGCATAAATATAATCTTCGTTGTTCACCACCGCTCAGTTTTTCTATATAATTATATTGCATGGAAGGTGGAAATAAAAAATGGTTCAGCATTTGGGAAGCGCTCATTTTTGTTCCATCCTCAAATACAATGTATTCAGCAATGTTGTTAACTGCATCTATTACCCGCTCCTTAGGTTGAAACGAAATTCCTTCCTGGCGATAATAGCCAAACTGTACAGTTTTTCCTATTTCAATGCTTCCATTGTCAGGCTGCAATTTGCCGGTTAAAAGGTTAAGAAACGTGGTTTTACCGGTGCCATTGTTGCCAATAATTCCCACTTTTTCCCCTTTCGAAAATTTGTAGGTAAAATTATTAATCAGTGAAATTTCAGGATAAGATTTGGAAATGTTGTAAAGCTCAATGATTTTCTTACCCAAACGCGATGACTTTACGTTGAGTGAAATATTTTCTGACTTAAAGTTTGCAGCAGCTTTTTCCTGTAATTCTGAAAATGAATTAATGCGGTATTTGGCTTTATGGCTGCGTGCTTTAGGCATCCTTCGCATCCATTCCAGTTCGGTGCGTAACAGGTTATTTGCCTTTGCTACACTTGCCTGCCGGGCTTTTATCCGCTCCTGACGCTTCTGCAAAAAATAGGGGTAGTTGCCCAGGTAGCGATAGACTTGGTTGTCTTCCATCTCCAGTATTTCATTACAAACACGGTCGAGGAAATACCTGTCGTGGGTTACCATCAAAAGGGTCGCTTTTGTTTTCTCAAGGTATTTTTCCAACCATTCTATCATATCAAGGTCAAGGTGGTTGGTAGGTTCGTCTAATATTAATAAATCGGGGCGACTGATAAGTACTTTAGCAAGCGCAAGCCGTTTTTGTTGGCCTCCAGACAATTCTCCTGTTTTTTTTTCCAGGTCGGTTAGCTTTAAAATGGTAAGTATTTGCCTTGCTTCCACTTCGGCATCCCAGGCATTTAGCCTATCTATTTTTGCTGAAATTTCAGTGATTTTTTCCTGATCGTTAGCAACTATGGCTTCCTCGAATGCTTTTACAACCTGTATTTTTTCGTGTGGCGAGTCAAATATCTCTTCAAGAACTGTATGATTGGGGTTCAGGCGAGGTAGCTGTTCAAAATATCCGATTTGAACATCATTTGTAATGGTAACTTCTCCATTATCAGGTGATTCTCTGCCAACGAGAATGTCGAGCAAAGTGCTTTTTCCGGTACCATTTTTGGCAATGAGAGCCACTTTCTGCCCTTCGAATACGGTAAATGAAATATTTTCGAACAGAAGCAGTTCACCCCAACGCTTCGATAGGTTTTCTCCCTGTAAAAATGGCCTCATTCATCATTAATTTCGGCAAAAGTAAAAAATGATTTGGATTTTCCCCGAATGTTTTTTTGTAAAAAGAAAAGCCGGTAAACACCGGCTTTTATGCTGTATAAATATCTAATCTAAAACTATTTCTATAAAAAGGAAGAGATAGAAATAAGTTATTAGCTATATTGTTATTTAATAAGACTGAGAACTTTCGGAATTGTTACAGTTAGCATACTAAAAATTTTAAGTATTTTGCAAAAGAATGTAAAAAGAATGAAAAAGAGAGCTCTGTTTGATTATGTAATTAATTACTTCGGTGAGAAAATGCCTGTGGCTGAAACGGAGTTGCATTACCAAAACCCTTTTCACCTCATTGTTGCGGTAATTTTGTCGGCTCAATGTACCGATAAACGGGTAAACCAGATTACCCCGGATTTATTAAAAAGGTTTCCAACGCCAGAAAAAATGGCAGCTGCTGAACCTGCTGAAGTTTATGATTATATTAAAACCTGCTCTTACCCAAATAATAAGGCGAAGCATTTGGTCGGTATGTCGCGTAAGTTGCTGGAATTATTCGATGGTAAAATTCCAGCAGAGGTTGATGCTCTTCAAAAATTGCCGGGAGTGGGGCGAAAAACTGCAAATGTGATTGCTTCTGTGATTTTTAACCAGCCGGCAATGGCGGTTGATACTCACGTATTCAGGGTAGCAGCCCGTATTGGTCTGACAACAGGTGCAAAAACACCGTTGGCAACTGAACTACAACTTGTTAAATATATCCCTGAAGATTTAATACCTAAAGCACACCATTGGTTAATACTACATGGCCGTTATGTTTGTATGGCCCGAAAACCAAAATGCGATCTCTGTGGCCTGCATACGGTTTGCCGTTATTTTGAGGATCAGCAAAAAATAAAAAAGTAATCTTTTAGCAATTACTTTTATTGATGAGGGTTAAAATTTGTGGTTTATTAAATTAAATAAGCTTGTATTTTTTATATCAGCGTGGAAACACAATGTCTTTTGCAGGGAAAAAATGGTTTGATGCCCGGTTTACGATTAATATTTTTACATCGATTGTAATTTAGAAAGCGTCAATGTAGTTTTTTGCTTAAACTTATTACTTTTGTAGCGAAAAACATGTTTAATTTAAATAAACGCTATTATGGCATACAAAATCTCTGATGAATGTATTGCGTGTGGAACATGTATTGACGAATGTCCGGTAGATGCAATTTCGGAAGGTGATATCTATGTTATTGCCCCTGATCTTTGTACCGACTGTGGTTCATGTGCAGAAGTTTGTCCGGTAGAAAGTATTTCAATTGACGAATAAACCAGGACAAAATAAGAATTTCATGCCCGCTGCTTATCCGGCGGGTTTTTTTATGTTTTTGCCTTTCGGTTTGAAGATTGGCGGATAATTAACTCCGTGGGCATAACAATAGTCCTGAAATCTCTTGTGCTTTTGCTTTTTATCTGTTCAATCAATAATCTGGCTGCCTGTTTCCCCATTTCAAAACCAGGCTGCCGTACTGTACTTATAGATGGAGTGACAACAGCAGAGTAGGGTTCATTACTAAACCCGATTACAGCTATGTCATCAGGTACTTTTATTCCTAAATTATGAAGGTAAATAATAACACTTAATGCTGTAGTATCGTTGGCACAAAAAATAGCATCAGGGGGAGAAGGGTTTTTCAATAATTTTTTTATTGCTGCTGTTCCGTCGTCACTCGTTAAATTATTATTTACAATAATTGATTTATCTATTTTAATACCAGCATGCTTCAATGCATCATTATATCCTTTCTGCCTTAACCGGTATATGCCTAATGTTAGCGGGCCACCAATGTGGGCTATACGATTTGCTCCCTGGTCGAGTAAGTGTTTTGTTACACGGTAGCCACCGCCATAATCGTCAACCACAATCTTATGTGCTTCAATTTCATCCAATGCCCTGTCGAAAAAAACGATTGGTATATTTTTCTCTTTGAAATGCTTCAAATGGTCGTAGTTTTCTGTTTCCATTCCGATAGAGATAATAATTCCATCCATATGGTTGTTGTAAAGCGACTGTGCTATTTTGCTCTCTTTTTCCAAGCTGTCATTCGATTGCGAAATGGTAACAGTAAAACCTTCGTTATAGGCTACTTCTTCTATACCACTAATAACGGAGGAAAAAAAGTGTCGGTTAATCAAAGGAACAATTACGCCTATGGTGTGGGTTCGTCGTGTACGTAGACTGGCAGCAAGATTATTGGGGCGGTAGCCCATCTTTTCGGCAGTTCTTTTTATTCGTTTACGAGTTGATTCACTTATTATAGGGTTGTTGTTTAATGCCCTGGAAACAGTTGACGCAGAAATACTAAGCTTTTTGGCTATGTCATGAATTGTTATTTCTTTTCGTTGGCTCATGGGCATGAAATTTTACGTAAAATTAGTATATTAAATGAAAATTGCAATCGATTGCAAAGTCCGTAATTTATTATAACTTTGTACCAGTTGATAATTTGTTCCCTTTTATCTAATTTTAAACGAATAATACGTTGATCAAAATTTTGGGAACAGGCAATTTACCCAAAGTCCTTTTCTTTGTTACAAAAAAACGAATGATTATTATATATCATATTAACATTTCAGTTAAAAATACTTTAAAACAGGACATATGAAAACAATATTTGAAGAACGTTACAGTTATCATCCCGAAGATTTTAAATCTTACGATACTTCGCGGATAAGAAAAGAGTTTTTGGTTGAAAAGCTAATGGAAGCTGATACGGTTAGGTTAGTTTATTCTACCATAGAACGTTACATAGTAGGTGGTGCGGTGCCTGTAAGTGAAAAGTTATATCTGGAACCGATTGAGCCCTTGAAAGCCGACTATTTTTGCGAACGGCGTGAAGTTGGAATCATAAACGTTGCAGGTAAAGGGACGGTTATTGTTGATGGTACCGAGTATAAAATGGATTTTAAAGATGCCATTTATATTGGAAAAGGGATTAAGAAAGTTGAATTTACCTCAGAGGATCCGAAGAAGCCAGCTCATTTTTACATTAATTCGGCTCCGGCACACAAGGAATATCCTGTTAAACATGTAACCATGGCCGATGCTAATGTACTACACCTGGGCTCTCTCGAAACATCTAATGAGAGGTATATCAATCAATTACTGATTAATGGAGTAGTAGAAACCTGCCAGTTGCAAATGGGAATGACAGAACTCAAGCCCGGAAGTGTTTGGAATACTATGCCGCCACACCAACACAGCAGGAGAAACGAAGTTTATTTTTATTTTAACGTACCCGAAGAACAAGCAATTTGCCATATTATGGGTCAACCTCAGGAAACCCGGCTCGTATGGATGCACAACGAACAGGCAATTATTTCACCCAACTGGTCTATTCATTCGGCTGCAGGTACTAGTAACTATATTTTTATTTGGGGAATGGCTGGCGAAAATCTCGATTATACAGACATGGACGGGGTTAAACCCACTGATTTAAGGTAAGCAATCTGATAAAAAAACAAAAATATGATACAGAAATTATTTGACTTAACAGGAAAAGTAGCTTTGGTGACTGGCGGAACACATGGCATAGGAATGGCCATTGGAAAAATTCTCGGTCAGGCAGGTGCAAAAATTTGTGTTAACGACATTTCCGAGGAGAAATTGGACACCTGTAGGGCAGAATATGCAGCAATGGGTATTGATGTATATACATTGAAATTTAATGTTACTGACGAAGCCGATGTGGACCGTGGTATAACAATGATTGAAAAAGAAGTAGGAGATATTGACATTCTGGTTAATAATGCCGGTATTATCAAACGTATTCCTATTCTCGATATGCCTATATCTGATTTCAAGCAGGTAATTGACGTTGACTTGGTTGCCCCGTTAATTGTTGCTAAGCGCGTAGTTCCCAAAATGATCGAAAAACGAGCAGGAAAGATCATTAATATGTGTTCCATGATGAGTGTTTATGGCCGGAATTCAGTTTCAGCTTATGCTTCTGCAAAAGGTGGTTTGAAATTGCTGACAGCAAATATGACCTGTGAATGGGCTAAATACAATGTTCAGATCAATGGAATTGGGCCCGGATACATTGCAACATCGCAAACGGCAGCCATCCGCGAAGGTAACCACCCATTTAACGATCTTGTGATGACACGAACACCGGCTGGCCGTTGGGGAGAGCCTGATGATGTTGGTAAAGCAGCGCTTTTTTTAGCCTCAAAAGCCAGTGATTTTGTAAACGGCCAAGTGCTTTATGTTGATGGAGGTATTCTGGCCAACTTTGGTTACGTTAAAGGAGAAAACGATGTGTAGTAAAATTTTGAAAAACTGGATCTTATTGGCTGCCGGGCTGGTATTGTTTTCTTGTGAAAAAGAAAATAGCATTCAGGTATCAAATCCGTTAAATAAAGAACGTCCTGATGAGGTTTTGATTCTTTCCAGGGACGAACTGGCGGGAAAAGTAAAATTGCCTGAAGAAATGCTTCCTGTATTTATGAGTGCGGATAATGAATTGTTGCCCAGTCAATTGGACGATATTGACGGAAATGGTATTTGGGACGAAGCCGCTATTCTTTTAGATATGGAGCCAAATGAAACGAAAAAAATTAAATTAGGTTTTGTTGAAAAAAGCGGATATCCGGAATTTCAGAAAAGGACTAACCTGCGGTTGGGAATTTTGCAGGATGATGGCACTTATAAAGAAGTTGACAGTTACAACGCTTTGTCCTGTGTTGGTGGATTTAAGGTTATTGCACAGGCAGAAAGTGTAAGCTGGGAAAATGATAAGATAGGATTCAGGGTATATTTTGATTGCCGGAACGTAAAAGACCTATTTGGGAAGCTGAAACCAGAGATGATAGTTGATAAAATCGGAACAAAAGAATCGCCAAGTTACCATAAGCTTGAGGATTGGGGTATGGATGTTCTGCATTGCGGTAGCTCCCTCGGATCGGGCGGACTGGCGCTTATGTTAAAAGATTCGCTGTATCGACTTGGTTCTACTGAAAAGTATGAGTATCAAAAAATTGTGGAAGGGCCCGTGCGTTCGGTTTTTGAACTTCGTTATGCCGGATGGGATGTGGATGGCAAAAACCTTGAAGCAGTGGAAAGAATTTCAATTTATCCGGGAAAATACTGGTTTCAATCCGATGTTACGGTTACTGGTTGTCCGCAAGGATCACAAGTTGTTACCGGAATAGTAACCAGCCAACTTACGCGAGAACCGTTTCAATTTAAAGAGCATGATTTTCAGTGTGTGGGAACTCACGATATTCAGTCGCTTAATAACGATGAACTTGGAATGGCAGTAATTGTGCCGCTTAAAGAGGCAGGAAAAATTGACCGTACTTCTGATCTTAACTTCTTTCAACTGGGATATAAAACAGTGCCGGAAAAAAGTTTTAGTAACATAATTTCGGAAACTTTTTATATTGGTCAGCATTGCGATAGCGGAAAGCCAGCCCGTCATTATTTCTTTTCGGTTTGGGGGCTCGAGAACGAACGTTGGAAAACAGAAGAAGGTTTTAAAAGTTATATAGAAAATGAAGCTATAAACTTATCTAACCCTTTGTTGATAGATTAAGTACCTGCTTCATATGCCAGTGTTTTCAATGGTAGTTATTTTATAACGAATTTGTGATTTGCCTGATTTTTACCAGCTTTTCCAAAAGTATTTTTAAATGCTCTAATTTTAACATGTTAGCGCCGTCTGATTTGGCTTCCTGCGGATTTGGGTGCGTTTCGATAAAAATACCATCTGCCCCCACAGCTATACCTGCACGTGCAATGGTTTCTATCAGAGCAGGTTTACCGCCTGTAACACCACTTGCCTGGTTGGGCTGCTGTAGCGAATGGGTTATGTCTAATACAACAGGTACCTGCATTGCCCGCATAACAGGTATACCGCGGTAGTCTACTACCAAATCCTGGTAGCCAAATGTTGTTCCTCGTTCAGTAAGTAGTACCTTATCGTTTCCGCAGTCGCGAACTTTGTTTACAGCAAATTGCATGGCCTCGGCCGAAAGGAACTGCCCTTTTTTAATATTAACTGTTTTGCCTGTTTGGGCAGCAGCAATAATAATATCGGTTTGGCGACACAAAAACGCCGGCACCTGTAAAACATCTACAAATTCTGCAGCCATAGCTGCTTCTTCTGCTGAATGAAAATCAGTTACCACAGGAACGCCAAATGCTTCTCGTACTTTACGAAGGATTTTTAGTGCTTTTTCATCGCCAATACCTGTAAACGAATCAATTCGCGAACGGTTGGCTTTTCTATACGAACCTTTAAAAATGTAGGGTATTTTCAATTGCTCGGTTATTCCAACAATTTTTTCAGCAATCTCCATGGCCATTCTTTCGCCCTCAATGGCACATGGCCCGGCCATAAGAAAAAAATTGCCTGAATCTGAATACTTTAATAAATCAATACTAGGAATCATGTTTTTGATTTGAAACAAATGTACGAAAGTTCACCCTATTTTTGTAATTCGGCATTCAGAAACAAGCTTTTTTTGATGAAGATAAATTCTATAGGTAGGTTCTGTTCTGCCCATAATCAATCAATAACGTAAATTTTTTGTAGGTCTTGTAAATCTATACAAGCCCTGAGAATCCCATAAACGCCATGGCAAGAATTCCGGCAGTAATTAGGGCAATGGGTATGCCTTTTAATCCTTTAGGTATATTTTGAAGGTCAAGTTGCTCGCGTATGCCAGCAAAAATTACAAGTGCCAAACCAAAGCCAATGGCATTAGAGATTGCATAAACAACACCTTCCATTAAGTTAAACTCTTTTTGAATAGTGAGAATAGCCACACCAAGAATAGCACAATTGGTGGTTATTAGTGGCAGAAAAATACCAAGCGCCTGATATAAAGAAGGACTCACTTTTTTCAGTATAATTTCTACCATTTGTACCAATGCGGCAATAACCAGGATAAATGCTATGGTTTGCAGGTAGGCAAGCCCCAGCCGGTTCAAAACAAATTCTTGAATAAGGTAGGTGACAATTGTTGCCAAAACCATTACAAAAGCTACTGCACCTGCCATTCCGGCTGCTGTGGAGATCCGTTTTGATACACCGAGGAAAGGACAAATGCCCAAAAATTGCATTAACACAATATTGTTGACCAGTACCGCCGATATAATGATGATAATGTAATTCATTCTTTGTTCCTCCTAACTTTTTTTCTTCAACTGGTTTATCAATGCTATAAGGTATCCCAGCACAATAAATGCCCCTGGTGCCAGCACAAATAATAGAGTAACATAGTTTTCAGGATAAATGGTAAAGTTAAATAGTTTTCCGCTGCCAAGAAATTCTCTTATACTGCCTAGCACTACAAGCGCGAAGGTGAACCCAAGACCTATGCCTATCCCGTCAATCGCTGATGAGATTAGATTATTTCGGGATGCAAAAGCTTCGGCACGGCCTAAAACAATGCAGTTAACCACGATGAGCGGAATAAACAGCCCCAGGCTTTTGTATAATGAAGGCAGGTAACCTTGCATTATAAGTTGTACAATGGTAACGAACGATGCAATAATTACTATAAAACTGGGTATCCGTACTTTCTCGGGAATAACGCTTTTAACAAGTGAAACGGCAATGTTTGACATCATTAAAACAAAAGTTGTTGCCAGTCCCATTCCTAAGCCGTTAATGGCTGAAGAAGTTACTCCAAGTGTAGGGCACATACCCAGCACCAGTACAAATACCGGGTTTTCTTTAATAAATCCTTTGGTAAAATTATTCCATTGATTCATAACTAATCTATTGATTTCCGGATGTTCCGGAAGTGGTTGATTCATTTTTTTTGTAAGCGTTATAAGCTCTCACCATTGCATCGAGAAATGCTCGCGATGATATGGTTGAAGCAGTTATAGCATCAATATCGCCACCATCTTTCGATACCATAAAGCGCGTACTGTCTGGGTTTTTGCCAACAATATTCTGCTTCGGTTTTTCGGAGTTTTTAAACCAATTGGTCATTTTTGAACCAAGCCCTGGCGTTTCGGCATGGCTTAGTATCTCGTAACCAGAGAAGTTTCCTTTTTCATCAATGCCTGTCATAATCGTAATCAGGCCACTGAATCCTTTTTTTGTATAAGTTTTAACTGCTATGCCCACGGGTTTGGTTCCCATAAAAGCCGGGAAAAAATCGAGGCTGTCAGTTGCGTCCACAGCTGCCACTTTAAACGGTTCGCCCAGTTTGTCATAAGGCGGGAGCACTTTTGCTATAGCTTCAGCTTGTGTTTTTTGTTTTGCTGCCTCAATGGCATCTTTGGTAAAATCGTAAACCAAACCCAGTGCGGTAGCTGATACTGCTGTTACCAGTAACAGGGTGATTACCATATTCGTAAATGTTGATTCGCGTTTTGCCATTTTATTTCCCTCCAAATCGTTTTGGTTTTACATAAGTGTTAATCAAAGGTGTAAACGCATTCATAATAAGAAGGTCATTGGCGAGGTAACCATATCGGTAGCCATATAAATGGCTCCGAGCATAAGTCCACCACTTAGTATCTGATAAACGGGATTTATATATTCCTGTGGATTTATAAGCCAAAAAATGGTCGCTACCAGTGCCACTGTGGCAACAATAGAAACAGGAATATGCCAGGTTATCGTTTTGGTAAATAACAGATATAAACCTCCGATTATTAGTAGCAGGGCTGAAATTTCACCCAGCGATCCGCCGATATTACCCAAAAGCATATCTATTGCTGAAGGAAGTTTGTGAGAAATTTCAGAAATGGGTATACCGTTCATCAGTCCTTCTTTAATAATGCCAAGCGGCGTGGCCGAAGTAATAGCATCTATTTCGCTTCGGTGGTTTACAGGCCACGAAGTCATTTGCACAGGGAATGAGATCAGAAGGAAAACCCTGCCTACCAGCGCCGGGTTAAAAATATTATTTCCCAAACCGCCATAGGAAAGTTTGCCAATGCCAATTGCCACCAGCGAGCCTATTACAATAATCCACCAAGGTAGGTTCGACGGTACGTTAAAGGCCAGAAGCATTCCTGTAATCAACGCAGAGCCATCGGTAATAGTTGGGACAACCTTTAAAATAAATTTTTGGATGAGGTATTCAAAAACCAAGCAGGCAACTACTGCAATAAGTGTTACCCTGAGTGCATCAAGGCCAAATACAAAGACCGACCAAATCAACACCGGGATTAGGGCATATACAACACGGTACATTATTTTTCGTGTCGAATCTCCTCCGTGTACGTGCGGTGATGGTGATACAGTTAGTAAATTGCTCATTATCAGTGTTTTTATTTTTTTCTTGATCGAATAATCTTTCCCACTTTGTTTTTCCCAAAACGAATATAATCGAGCAGAGGCCGGTTCGATGGACAGGTATAGCTGCACGAGCCACATTCAATACAGTCCATAACCTTCTCTTTTTCAGCCCGGTCAAAAATCTGTTTTTCTCCCAGAACCATTAGTAAGTATGGTTCCAGGCCCATAGGACAAACGGATACACAGCGCGAACAGCGGATACACTCAATGTAAGGTTCACGTTTCGACAGGGAATCTGGCATTAGCAAAATGCCCGAAGTACCTTTGGTTACAGGTACATTTGCCGAAGCTATGGCTTTTCCCATCATAGGGCCACCACTAATGATTTTGCCCGTACTTTCGGGCATACCACCTGCGGCGGCTATTAGTTCGGTGGTGGAGGTGCCTATTCTCACTCTAAAGTTAGAAGGGGCAGCTACATCTTTTCCGGTTACGGTAACCACTCTCTCGAAAAGTGGCTTGTTTTTTTGGACGGCTTCGTACACAGCAAATGCAGTACCCACATTACTTACCACGGCACCCACAGCTATGGGCAAGGCTCCTGCCGGAACTTCTTTGCCCGTAACCGCTTTTATGAGCTGTTTTTCGCCTCCCTGCGGATATTTTACTTTAAGGGGAACAATGCTTACACCTTTATAATTCTTTGTCTTTTCTTTTAAAATTTTTATGGCATCAGGCTTATTGTTTTCGATACCTATTACTGCCTTTTCAACATTTAGCGTCTTCATCAGCAATTGAATGCCAACGAGCAATTCATCAGGTTTTTCAAGCATTAAACGGTGGTCAGACGTGAGGTATGGTTCACATTCCACGCCGTTTATCAGTAAAATTTCGGCTTTAAACCCTTTGGGTGGTAGAAGCTTTACATGCGTGGGGAACGTGGCTCCGCCTAAACCTACAATTCCTGCTTCGTGAATTTTTTTAGTGATATCTGCACCGGATAGCTTAATCTCTTTTTGCAATTCGGTAGATCGGTCGATTTCTTCCACCCAGGTATCGCCTTCCACATCAATAAATATTCCCTGTTTGGGATAGCCCGAACTGTCGGGGGCAAAGTCAACTTTCTTTACCGTTCCTGAAACTGATGAGTGGATGTTGGTAGAAACAAAGCTGCTGCCTTTAGCAATGAACTGTCCTGTTTTTACAGTATCACCACGTTTTACAACGGGTGTAGCAGGAGCCCCAATATGCTGAGCTAAAGGAATAAATACGGTTTTGGGCAGCGGAAGGTCAACTATTTTTTTGTCTGCCGAAAGTTTGTTTTCCGGCGGGTGTACACCTCCTAATTTAAATGTTTTTAGCATGGCAGGTTATTTTGTTATTGTACACTCTTTTTTTCTTCTGTCTTTACTCTTCGTGGAGGGAAATTGAGTTCCTGTATTGAATTGGTAGGGCATACCGGTACGCATTTGCGGCATAGTTTACATTTGTCTGAATCGATAAAAGCCAGGTTACCTTCTATGGTAATGGCATCGAAATTACACTCTTTTTCGCATCTACCACAACCGATACACGCCACTTTACAGGCTTTTCTGGCCACACCTCCTTTATCTTTATTACGACAGGCAACTACAATTTTTCTTTCCTTCGGGAAACGTTTTCGCAGTTCAATGAGGTTTTTAGGGCAGGCATCAACACAGGCGCCACAAGCCACACACTTATCGTCTAATATTAGCGGAACACCCATTCCAGCCCTCAGGTCGATGGCATCAAATTCGCAGGAATCAACGCAGTCGCCATAGCCCAGGCATCCATACTGGCAATCTGTTTCTCCGCCGTAAATTGATGAAGCAATGGCACATGTAGTTGCGCCATCGAACGAGCTTGTTTTAGGTCGGTGGTTGCAGGTGCCGTTGCACCTGATAAAAGCCACTCGTGGATCTTTTTTTACAGCCTCGAGGCCAAGCAGCAAAGCAACGGCATTCATAGTGTCGTTGCCACCAACCGGGCAATTAAGGTCGTCCAGGCTGCTGGCTTTGACACAGGCTTCGGCAAAAGCACGACAACCTGCATAACCGCACCCTCCGCAGTTGGCAGCGGGTAAGGCTTGCTCAACATCGTCAATCCGCGGATCCTCGTGCACTTTAAATTTACTGGCAACAAAAAACAGGATAACCGCTGCTAATGCACCTATCACGCTTAATGTGATTATGGTATATATTACGGTAATGCTCATAGGCTAATGGTTTTCTTCCACTTCGAATTTGAAAACTTTTTTTAATAAATGACGAAAAAAATATAATGTTGTATAATAGGGAATTAAAATACCAATTGATACCAACCCGTTTATCAGTTCATTCTCACCGATGGTGCTTGTAACAATTAACACTATGAGTACCAAAAGGAAAGGAAGCAGATAGCCGTAAAATATAGCGGTAACCCCTTTTGACTCCTGAAATAATACGGTTACTTCCTGCCCCGGCCGATAATGCCCTGAAAAATGGTCGATTTCGATCTCTTTGTCTTGAAAATCGGCAACTGAACAAGCGCCTTTCGCATGGCAAGATGAGCAGGCTGATTCATTAACTATATTGACAATGAGAACGTTATCCCTGATTTCTTTTACAAAACCCTTATGTTTAATGTCCGCTTTCGTAATTCTCTGATTTTTGTCATTTACAGATGGCAAATTTACTTATTTAATAATATCTACATATTTCAATATTAACTTTTATTCGGTTTTTCATAATTTATAAGGAGTCTAATTAATGAAGTTGCTAAAAATTAAATATTAAAAAGAAAAAAGTAATTCCAATTTGCTGATAATCAGAGAACAGTTGTCATATTTTAGAAAAATAAATGATAGATAAAAGCATAATAAAAAAGAGACTTGTCCACATTTAAACTTTAGGGATATGATGAAAAACTAATTTGAAAAGTAATCGGAGCCATACACACTGGATGGAATACTAAACTTTTATTTATTGTTTGATTATTTTTTTTGTGTAATTAAAGTTTTGATTATTTATCATTACAACGTAAACACCTCTACTCAAAAATTCTATATTTATAACACTTTCGTTATAAGAAGTGTAAACAACTTGCCCAAACGTATTTATTATTTTAATTGTATAATTAGAATTCTGGTTATTAGGCCATTGAATATTTATGATATCAGAAGTCGGATTAGGACATATTAAAATGTTATCTGACTGAGTTTGATCTTGCACTCCCGTTGCGCAATCGTAATTTTCATCTTCAAGTCCTTGAGTAACGACTGCTAAACGCTCTTTAATAAATGTTTTTAGTGCCGGAATATTTTCTTCAAAAAGGTTAAGGTATCCATGTTCCAGGCTGTTGTCAAAGTCGGTATTAGTAATGTGTTTTCTGGTATCTTCATAGACGGCTTGTTGTATTTGGGCTTTCCAAGTATCAATTTTGCTTGAATAATTAGTAGTGTCACCCACTATATCATTGAGTTGACACATTGCATTCAAATAATACTCTTTTAGTTCAGGTATTTCATTTAATTTACCTGCAATACACCCGTTTGAAATGGCATTGGGTATCATTTCATAAGTTGAAGGGCTATAATTATTCGTATTCCACAAACCAAACGAAGCATTAAAATCCCAAGGGATAATTTGCCATAAATTGGCAACAGTATCGTAAACATAAATCTGATTACCTTTAAAACTGATATAAGAATCCATATTCATTAAATAAACATTGATGGCTTGATATTTAAAAAAGTCTTCAAGGTTTAAATATTTAGATACGGTATCTACATAAGTATTATTAGGAGTATTATTGGCTTTGTCTATCATTGTTGCAAATCTTACCCAAGCCGTAGCCGGATCTCCATTTTCTAATTGATAGGTTGGCAATTCACTACTATTATTATCATAGTCATAGTCAGTTGGGTTATCACTAATATAACACATATCGCCTAAATCAAGTGATTCGATTACATCCATATCTTTGTTGTCAAAGACTTGTTTGTATATTTCGTCTTTTCCCTCAACTATGGTATAAAGCCCCCAATAATCATCATTTATATAAACTTTTGCAAATGCTGCACGTAGAGAAAACAGACCCATTTCAGCACAAATATCATAAGTCAATTTTTCTCTCATCATAGTAGGGTCTTGATAATTTATATGTAATGTAAATTCTTTTATACCATCATATTTTTTACCCTTCACATACTTATTGGTTTTTATTTTTATGGCTTTTTTGTTTGGGTCGGAATACTGAGAAATATTACCTTTTCTCTTAAAACCAATACTGTCAACAATATTACCATCAACAATCATTTTCAATTGTTGGTATTTTTTTGTGTTGATAAATTTATTGGTATCTACCGATTCAAACCTGAATTCATGCAAAAACGAATCATCAAAAAGATTATCTCCGTTAGTATTTTGACTGTATGATGCCAAGACTAACATAATTAATGTCAATGCAAAAAATATTTTTTTCATGTTAAGAGTTTTATTTAATAGTTACTTTAAAAATATTAGTTTTTCATCTGTTTATAATTATTTATGGTAACAGATGGAACTCCCATATATTATAATCATTTGCCTATGTGTAAAATGTTTTCTCATGGTCGTTACATTTTTAATACATTTTTCCAACGATGTTGATTAACAATCTTCTCGATGGAATTAAACGGGATAAGTAAGCCATAAACTTATTCGTAAATCCCGCAATAACGGTCATTTTATTATTCATTAGAGCTTTGTAGCCTATTTGAGCCACTGTTTTGGAGTCCATTGCATTTTTAAATAAACTGGATGTTTCGGCATTGGCTCTTTTGGCAAAACCTGTTAAAGTAGGGCCGGGACAAAGCGCCGTAACTGCAATATTGGTGTTTTTTAGCTCGTAATGCAAGGCTTCTGTAAAGTTGAGCACATAAGCTTTGGTAGCGGCATATACTCCAAAGTTAGGCAATGATTGAAAAGCTGCGGTAGAAGCAACATTTAAAATTTTGCCGTTGTTGCGTGCTATCATCTCAGGTAAAAATAATACTGTCAGTTCTGTTAATGTTGTAATATTGAGGTTGAGCATTTCAGTGTATGTGCTTAGTTTTTCATCAACAAATGCAACAATTTTTCCAAAACCTGCATTATTGATTAATACATCAATATGGATGCTTCTGTTTTTAACTTCGGTATATATCTTTGAAGCACTATTAGGTTCCGATAAATCTTGTATAAAAATAGTGGTTTTTATCTTATATTTACCTTCCAATTCTCTGGCAATGTTATTTAATTTTTCCTCACTTCTTGCTATCAGAACGAGGTTATAGCCTTTTTGGGCAAATATCTGTGCAAAATCTTTACCAAGACCGCCCGAAGCTCCTGTGATTAAAGCTGTTTCTCTATTTTTCATTTTTCTATCTTCTTATTAACTTTTTCTATCAATTCCCGGATAGCCTCCTTTACTGATTTCTGTGCAGTGTCAATTATTATTCGTTCATTTTTCCATGTATCATATACTCTTTTATTAATATCTTCCCAAGTAGGCAGTTTTAAATTCTGAATATCAGATGTTCTTTTTTCTACACGCTTTTTGTGTTCATCTTTGTCCGAACAAATAACCTCTATATTGATGAAAGAAGCTTTATTTAACGCTGCTACTTTTTGCCACTCAATGCGAGTTAATTTTACTGGATTACAAGAGTCAGCAACAACATTAAACCCGAGTTTTAAATTATCGTTTGCAATTCTATAAGACAATCTATAACCTTCACCTTGCACATTTACATCACATAAATCCCTCAAACCTTGTTCTACTGTGTCTATTCTCAAATAGAAAGCTTTATACTCTTTTGTAATTAACTTAGCAAGCGTAGATTTCCCCGTAGCAGGCAAACCTGATAGTATAAAAAGAATGGGTTTATTATTATTTCTCATGATCCGTTGTGCATTTAGGCTAAGTTAACTTTTATTTTATTAATAAGCTGTTAAAACAAACAATATTTAGATATTGAATCATTGTAAAAGGAGTTATCTTTAATAGTAATCTTGTACTTTTTAATAAGGCTGCTTGTTGTGTTTATCTATTTTATATTCAGGTAATTGATTGGTACACTAAAAATTATCAAAACCGAATCATAATTTGCCAGGCTTTTTTGTTACCATTACCTAAACTCGTTCCGGATAAGTTTGGATTATTAAAATTTCAAATTATATTTGCTGGAAACAAAACCGATAAAAATGAATTTACGGAATTTAAAATACCGGAGCAGTGCATCAGGAGAACCCTGTTGTCCAGTATTCATTTTGTCGTCCTGTTTCATGTATATGCGATAGCCTTCTTTGGGTATGCATCCAACTGAAGGCTAAAAATCATCTGCGAAAAAATCAAAATTTTATTTACTTACGCATTTAAAAGTTAACTATGTCAGATCGAGTCATACGATTTGGTGGAAGCAGCATAGCAAATACCAGGTCGATAATAAATTTGAAAACATATTTAGAACAGTCAGTACAGCGTACATTTATTGTTATATCGGCTGTTCCGGAGCTTTTATCCCTTGTTGAAGATACTATTTCCGGTATTTTTTCAGTTTCCTTGCAACCTGATGAACTAGAAAAACGTATCATTTCCTTTTTTCGCGAATCAACATGCAGTCAGCCAACAAGGCATTATCTTGAACTGTCAACGCAACTTGTCAACCTTTTGAAAGGCATATCGCTTATTGGCGACTATTCGCCGGCATTGTACGATCAGGTAGTTAGTTTCAGTGAAAAACTTACTGCTGAAATCTTTTTGTGGCAATGGGAAGCTTCGGGTGGAAAGGCAAAGTTATTTTTGCCCGAAAATATGGCGTTGAAAGTTACCTCAGACTATGGAAATGCTACATACCTTTCGGTTGATGAAAATACGATTACCCTGAATGAAAGGGAAGTTGCCATTGTGCCAGGTTCTTTCGGGATAGACAAGTTCGGTAAGATTGCCCGCACAGGCAAAACTGCGGCCGATTATACAGCAGCTGCATTAACTGCATTTTTGGGGGCTGAAAAACTGGAACTTTGGGCACTTGACGACCAATTTCGAAAAGCAGATCCGGAACTCGTGGAAAACCCTCCGGTAATTGAAAGACTTACCTATGCCGAAGCAAGTGAATTGGCGTATTTCGAGCATTACTCTTTTCATCCGCGCACAGTAGAACCTTTGGAAGACAAGCATATTCCTATTTATGTGCTTAATCCGGAAACTGGGCACGGTAGGGTAGAAACTGTGATTAATACAGAAGCATTTGTTGATGAAAAAATTGTGAAAAGCGTAGCTTGTACCGACGATATTTCATTGCTGAAGCTTGATGGTCCCGGAGTAGGGTTAGCACCCGGTATTCTTGCAAAAGTTACTTCGCGACTAAACGATTCCGGTATCAACATTAAATCGGTAATAACATCGCAAACGTCTATTAACCTTATTCTTGGACGGAGTAGCGCCGATAGATCGTTGAAGCTTGTTAAAAAATTGGGTTACACTTCGGTTCAGGAGATAAAGCTGATAAAAGATGTTTCGCTAATAGGCATTATTGGCCACGGAATGCAGCAAAATTATGGTATTTCAGCGCGTATTTTTAACGCTGTGGCAGAGAATAGAATTAATGTTATACTCAGCGGTTCGGGTGCTTCCGATTTGGTAAGTTACCTTATTGTAGGTAGCAGCTATAAGGCAAAAAGCGTAAGGGTAATTTATAATGCATTCTTTAAATCAGAAAAATAACGAATTATGACGGCAAAAAAACTAAAATTTGAAACCCTGCAATTGCATGCAGGGCACCAACCCGATAAAACAACCAATTCGCGGGCGGTACCTGTTTATCAAACAACATCGTATGTTTTTAATGATGCCGAACATGCAGCCAATTTATTTGCGCTCAAAGAGTTTGGTAATATTTATACCCGAATTATGAACCCCACTACCGATGTTTTTGAACAACGCATTGCTGCTTTGGAAGGCGGAGTAGGGGCATTGGCAGTAGCATCGGGCCATGCAGCTCAGTTCCTTACTTTTAATGTGCTGGCTGGTGTAGGCGATAATATTGTTACTTCACCTTACCTTTACGGAGGTACCTATAACCAATTAAAAGTTTCTTTTAAAAGATTGGGTGTTGAAGCTCGTTTTGCCGAAGATCTTTCCGTTGAATCGTTTGAGAAGCTGATAGATAAAAATACGAAAGCAATTTATCTGGAGACTATTGGTAATCCTGGCTTTATAGTTCCTGATTTTGAAGCTTTTGGCAAACTGGCTAAAAAGTACGACATTCCGTTTGTGGTGGACAATACTTTTGCCGGTGCCGGTTATCTGGTGAGACCAATTGATTATGGTGCAAACATAGTAGTGCAGTCGGCTACCAAATGGATTGGCGGCCATGGCACCAGTATTGGCGGGGTAATTGTTGATGCAGGAAACTACAATTGGGGAAATGGTAAATTTCCAGGCTTTACAGAACCTTCTGAAGGCTACCACGGACTAAAATACTGGGACACATTTAATTTTGATGGCCCATTTGGTAACATTGCATTTATTATTAAAGCACGTGTGGAAGGCTTACGTGATTTTGGCCCTGCCCTCAGCCCGTTTAATTCATTTTTACTTATCCAGGGACTTGAAACGCTTGCATTGCGTATGGACAGGCATGTGCAAAATGCGTTGACACTGGCGAAATGGCTTCAGAATCATCCTAATGTTGAAAGTGTAAATTATCCGGGGCTGGAAAGCAGTTCTTCGTATAAAAACGTAAAAAAATACCTGCCTAAAGGTGCTGGAGGCATGCTTTCGTTCAATGTTAAAGGTGAAAAAGAAACAGCCAATAAACTGGTAAACAACCTGGAATTGGTTAGCCATCTGGCTAATGTGGGCGATGCGAAAACACTGATTATTCAACCTGCAGCAACCACACACCAGCAGTTACCCGAAGAAGCCCAGATAGCGGCAGGGGTTTATCCAACTTTGTTAAGGGTTAGCGTTGGACTGGAACATATCGACGATATTATTGCTGATTTTGAACAGGCATTGGAAAAAGCTGTTAAATAAATTGATAGATTGTGGAGAAACGGGGTTAAAACCGTTTCTCACTTTTCGTTTTTAAAAAATAGAAATTATGCCATTAAGGATACCCGATAAATTACCGGCCATAAGGGCACTGGAAAAGGAGAATATTTTTGTAATGAATGAGTCGCGGGCAACGCACCAGGATATTCGCCCGTTGAGAATCATCATTCTGAACCTGATGCCTTTAAAGATTACAACAGAAACCGACCTGTTAAGATTATTATCCAATTCACCGCTTCAAATTGAAATTGATTTGATGAAAATAAAGGGGCATACGCCCAAGAATACACCGCAGGAACACATGAAAAGTTTCTATCGTGATTTTGATCAATTGAGGAGTAAAAAATACGATGGCATGATAATTACCGGGGCTCCGGTTGAGCAACTACCTTTTGAGGAGGTAACTTATTGGGACGAAATGAAGCAAATACTTGACTGGTCGGCCAATCATGTTACTTCTACTTTATTTATTTGCTGGGCAGCGCAGGCCGGGCTCTTTCATTTCTACGGCGTTCCGAAATATCCGTTAGACAAAAAAATGTTTGGCGTTTTTAAACACAAACATGTCAACGAAAATCTTCCTATTTTCAGGGGTTTCGACGATGAATTTTATATTCCCCATTCGCGCCATACAGAAATCAGGGCAGCCGATATTAACAAAGTAGGCGAGCTTGAAATTATTGCGTGGTCTGATGAGGCGGGTGTGTCTATTGTGAAGGCGCATAGTGGCAGGCAACTTTTTATTACCGGACATGCAGAATATTCGCGCCTAATTCTTGATGGAGAGTACAAAAGGGATTTGAAAAAGAATTTACCGATTGAAGTTCCGGTAAATTATTATTTGAATGACGATCCTGAAGAAACGCCTGTAATGCGCTGGAATTCAGCCGCTAATCTGTTCTTTTTGAATTGGTTGAACTACTATGTTTACCAGGAAACACCCTATAATCTGGAAGAAATTATTTAAAAAAATGGCACCTTATTTACAAGATGCCATTCTGTTTTGATTATACGTTATAAGTCGAAGATGCCGTGTCGCCACCGTGGCCTGTCCAATTGGTATGGAAAAATTTGCCACGCGATTTATCAGTACGCTCGTAAGTGTGTGCGCCAAAGTAGTCGCGTTGCGCCTGCAACAGGTTGGCGGGCAGCCTGCCACTTCTGAACCCATCGAAATAGCACAATGCTGAAGTAAGTGCCGGAACAGGTATTCCGTTAGATAATGCTACGGAGCATACTCTCCGCCATCCTTCCTGTGTACTTTCTATTTTTTCTTTAAAGAAAGGATCGAGTAGCAGGTTAGGTAATTTCGGGTTTTTGTCGAAAGCTTTCTTAATGTCACCTAAGAATGCCGAACGGATAATACAGCCGCCACGCCACATTAGTGCTATGCCGCCGTAATTCAGGTTCCATCCGTATTCATGTGCTGCTTCCATCATTAGGTTGTAACCCTGGGCATAGGAGATAATTTTGGCTCCGTAAAGTGCCATTTTAAGATCTTTGATTAGTTGGGCTTTGTCGCCTTTAAAATCCGGTTTTGGCCCCGAGATAACTTTAGAGGCCTGTACACGTAAATCTTTTTGTGCCGAAAGACAACGGGCGAACACCGATTCTCCGATTAGCGTGAGCGGAATGCCCAGGTCAAGGGCTGCCACACCTGTCCATTTTCCGGTTCCTTTTTGCCCGGCGGTATCTAAAATATAATCCAGTGTAGCTTCACCATTTTCATCTTTATAGCCCAAAATATCGCGGGTAATTTCAATCAGGTAGCTGTCCAATTCCTCTTCGTTCCATTGTTTAAATACTTCGTGCATCTCCTCATTGCTCATACCCAGCAGGGTTTTCATCATGTGGTAAGCCTCGTTAATAATTTGCATATCGCCGTACTCGATACCATTGTGTACCATTTTCACGAAGTGGCCTGCACCGCCTTCGCCTACCCAGTCACAGCAGGGGTCGCCATTTTCCACTTTAGCCGAAATCGACTGAAAAATGTCTTTTACATAAGGCCATGCTTTTGGCGAACCGCCCGGCATAATTGAAGGCCCCTTCAATGCGCCTTCTTCACCTCCCGAAACGCCTGTGCCGATATATAGTAAACCTTTACTTTCCACGTACTCTGTACGGCGGATGGTATCGGGGAAATGCGAATTTCCACCATCAATGATGATGTCGCCAGGCTCAAGGTGGGGAATGAGCTGGTCGATTATGGCATCAACCGGTTTGCCGGCTTTTACCAGCATCATTACTTTGCGGGGCCTTTCCAGTGAGGCACATAACTTCTCTATGGACTGTGTGCCGATGAAGTTTTTCCCCGCGCCGCGGCCACTAACAAAGTGGTTTACTTTTTCAACAGTTCGGTTATACACGGCTACTGTATAACCTTTGCTCTCCATGTTTAGAACCAGGTTTTCGCCCATTACCGCTAACCCGATTAAGCCAATGTCTGCTAATTTTTTCATATTGAATAATTTAAAAATAATTTTTGAGTTATAATTTTTGCAGAAGTAGAAATATGTTGAAAGTCTTCTGCTGAATATTTTTCATTTCGTTTTCACGTTATTTGTTAATCTATTCCCATTCCCATTTCTTTAAGTCTTTTCTATTGTAAAATCGTTTTATTACTTATTTTTCGCTGTTTCGGGAAAGAAAGCTATTTTAAAATTTTGAACCCCAGTAATTGTAACTTTTTCCTCGTTTCTTCCGGTACATTTTCTAATTGAAGGGTGTAGCTGTCAAACTCCCTGCGCACAGGGTAATCACCACGCAGTTTTTCAAATAATCCGGGGGTGCTTCTTAAGGCTTCGTCGTCGTTTTCTATATTGTAGGTTGAAAGTACCGCTTCGGCCAACACCGAATATTCCCTGCGCTGATTGCCGTTAATTTCAATGTGCGTGTTTTCTGGCACTTCAACGCCCGAGGGCTGCCAGTTGTTAATGCCCAAATGAAAAAATCGACTCACTGCCAGTACACTCATGCGAGTGCCGTTGGCTTTTCCATCCTTTGAATAACCAGCGATATGTGGCGTTCCGTATTCAACCAGTTTCAGTAATTCAATGTTGATATCCGGTTCGTTTTCCCAGCAGTCGATAATTGCCCCCGAAATGGTTTGGTTTTTAAGTGCCCTGATTATGGCATCTGTTTCAAACACTTCGCCCCGGCAGGAGTTAATTAGCAGGGGTTTTTTGTTTAGATTTTGTAAAAATTTTTTATCAACCAAGTGGTAGGTTGCATCTTCTCCGGTCATATTTAAAGGCACATGAAAAGTGATTATATCAGCCTCTTTTTGTATGGTTTTGAGCGAAACAAATTTTTTTGGCCCTTCCATTCTTTCACGTGGTGGATCGTTTTGTAATACATTCATTCCCAGTGCTTCACATGTTTTTGCTACTTTTGTGCCAACGTTGCCTACACCTACCACGCCAATGGTAAGCCCTGCCAGGTGTTTCCGGTGCCGCATTGACCATGCAAAGAGGGCAGAAGTAATGTATTGGTTCACACTTTCAGCATTGCAACCCGGGGCGTTGGTCCATTCAATTCCGGCTTTATTACAGTATTCTGTGTCAATATGGTCGAAACCAATGGTGGCTGTGGCAATCATTTTTACTTTTGAGCCTTCCAATAGGTCGCGGTTGCAAATAGTGCGTGTGCGGGTAATTAGGGCATCTGCATCCTGCACTATCTCTGCTGTGGTTTCCTTTCCAGGAAGGTAAAGTACTTCGGCGAAGGGTTCGAGTGCCCCTTGTATGTAAGGTATTTTATTGTCGATAATTATTTTCATATTTTTTTGAACTACAGCAGGCATAATCGTTTATCCGGTTTGTCTATTCAATTTTTAATCAACTTTGCTGTGTGTATTTGTTGCTATCCAGAAAAGGATTTATACCTGGTTATATGCTAAACTACCCAATAAAAATGCGCCTTATTCAAATCTTTCTTTGTATGCCCATAAACCAATGGCAGGATTAGATATAAAGAAGACTTCTTCTCCGTCAGGCAGCGTATTGTAACCGTCTTTTAGCTTTTCCGGGTTGTAACGGGCAGTCATTTCGTCGTAGTCGGCCCAGTTAAAGCCTACGCTTTCAATTTCTTCACGCGACAGGTTACCTTCTTTTTTGCCGGGGCAATAGGTAATACTGAACCTGTCTTCTGACGAGCCATGGATGAGGTGGGCTGCCGCTCCAAGGTTATTTTTCAGGTCTTCATTCTCCTCTACCAGTTTTAGGGTATGTGGCGTACCAAAATAGCCGTATTTACGGATGAGCTTATCAATTTGTTTGTCTTCGCCAAACTCTTTTAATGCCGGTGCCAGCACAATCAGCTCGCCATCGTCGGCCAGGGCCATGCGTGTACGGTAGATACTTTTATTACCCAGCCAGGTACTTTTAAACTCTGAGGGATCGAGCCACACCACCGCTTTTTTGATGGGTTTATCAAGCATCTCGAAGTTTACCTGTAACGACAGTTTTGCTGCTTTGTCAAAAACACTAAAATCGTTGCCGATAAACAGTCCGTAAGTTTGCAATTTACCTTGCTTATTAAGTCCAACCACGGTTTGTACATATACAATGTGCAGGTGCTGTGCAAAATGCTCCGATGCATAGTTAAACACCCTGCGTACAGGTGTATCAGCACGTCCCATCATTTTTTCCATGCCATATGCCGCGCCAATGAAGTGGCTTTTGTTGATTCCTTCTGAACCACCGGTTCCCACAAAAATATTTTTGTTGTAGTTGGCCATTCCTACTACTTCGTGTGGTACTACCTGACCTATGGACAAAATAAGGTCAAAACCGCCTTCCTGCAATAATTTGTTTACCTGCACAGGCCAGGGATAATCCACCGTTCCACCTGATACTTCTTTTACAAATTCGGCAGGAACATAGCCCAGTGTTACCACATCGTTGCGCCAGTCGTGTTCGCGAATAAGCCCTGTGGGCATTTTGCCAAACATATGGTTGATTTGCTCCATGGTCATGGGTGTATGGGTACCCAGTGCGGGAAGCACATCGGTGAGTTTATCGCCAAAGTATTCCCAGGCAAACTCGGTAAGTTCACCGGCACGCGACGGCAAGCGGGTATAATCGGGCGGTACGGCTAGTACTTTTTGTTTTTTGCCCATTTTATCGAGTGCGGTAAAAAGTCCGTTTTTCAGGTCTGCTGCACTTAGTGATGTTTCGGTTGAACCGTTTTCGTAATAAATCATAGCCCCTCCTAACCTCCCCAAAGGGGAGAATTTTAATTTGTTATCAGTATAAAATAGTTCATTGTTTGTAAAAGCCCTCCCTTTTGAGGGAGGGGGTACTTTACCTTTTCACTCTGGCATTACCGCCCCAAATACTCCACACCTGTTCTTCATCTGCAGGTTGGGCATAGTCGGTAAGGAAAGTGGTAGCCATGGCGCCGGTTGCCCAGCCAAATTGTGGCCATTTTTCAGGCTCCCATTCTTTCAAAATACCGTAGAGCATTCCACCTACAAAACCATCACCGCCGCCAATGCGGTCGAGTACTGAAATTTTACGTGGTTCAATCACATGCCAGTTTTCGCTTTCAAGTAATATGGCACCCCAAAGGTGTTCGTGTACGCTGATTACTTCGCGCAGAGTAGTGGCGAATACCGAGGCATTTGGGAAAGACTCTCTCACACGGTTGATTAAACCTTTAAACCCTTCTATTTTTGCTTTTAGACCTTCGCCACCTGCCGCAGGTCCTTCAATGCCAAAACATAGTTGGAAATCTTCTTCGTTGCCAATGAGTATGTCGGCTACCGATGCAATTTCGGAAAAATCTTTACGCAGTTGTTCCTCGCGTCCTTTCCAGAAGGAAGCGCGATGGTTCAAGTCGAAGGAGATAAGCGTTCCGTATTTTTTTGCAGCACGGGCAATTTCGAGGCAGAACCGGGTGGTATCGGGCGATAGGGCAGCAATTAACCCTGAGAGGTGCACAATTTGCACGCCTTCTTGTCCGAAAATGCGCTCCAGATCAAAATCTTTTGCATTCAGTGTTCGCCCAACTTCGCCGGCGCGGTCGTTCCATACACGGGGGCCACGTAAGCCATAGCCGCTGTCGGCAATATTAATCTGGTGTCGATAGCCCCAGGGACCGTCCTGTTCCACTTCCGGGCCTTCATATTCCATTTGCCGCGCTTTTAGGTTGCTCTTTATGATTTGTGCAATTGGGCTTCCTTTTACAAAAGTGGTAAGCACCTTTACCGGTAACCCCAAAAACGACGACACGCTGGCTACGTTAGTTTCGGCACTCGTAGCTTGCATTAAAAAACGGTCACTTGAATGCACCGGTTGTCCGCTCTCAGGGGTAATTCTGATTCCCATACTGGTAGGTACCAGCAGGGAGTATTTGCAATTTTGTTTCAGTTTCATACTATAAATTCGTTTGTAAATTATTCATATTTAGTGTGATAATCGTTGCTACACGCCTCCAAACGCACTGTAGCCGCCATCAACCGGTATTACAATTCCTGTAATAAAGTTTGAAATATCTGAGATAAGGAAAAGGGTTGCTCCCTGTAGATCTTCGGGTTCACCAAATTTACCCATGGGCGTGTTATCCACAATTTTTTGTCCGCGCGGAGAATAATTTCCTGTCTTTTCGTCCATAACAAGGAAGCGGTTTTGATGGGTGATGAAAAATCCGGGAGCGATGGCATTTACGCGAATTCCTACTTTAGCCAGGTGTACCGACAGCCATTCGGTAAAATTATTGATGGAGGCTTTGGCAGCAGAATATGCCGGAATTTTCGTCAAAGGTTTATAGGAGTTCATGGAAGAAACATTCAACACAACACCCTTTTTGTTTTTCAACATATCTTTTGTAAAAACTATCGTGGGGAGCAATGTTCCTTTAAAATTCAGTGCAAAAACTTTATCGAATCCTTCCATTTCGAGGCCATAAAAGGTGTCCTCTAATTTATCCAGGTTTCCTTCAAGTATTTGCTCCACTTTTGTAGTAGCCTGCGGGCTGTTACCGCCAGCTCCGTTAATAAGTATGTCAATTTCGCCCAGTTTTTTATTGATTTCGGCTTTTGCCGCTTCCAGCGAAGCTTTGTCTAACACATTGGCTTCCACGCCAATAACCGTAGAGCCCGATTCAGCTGCAATTTCGGCAGCCACTTTTTGGGCTACCTCCTTATTAATGTCGGCAATGGCAATTTTAGTGCCTACCGAGGCAATGGCTTTTACCATGGCTGTGCCCAGAACACCTGCGCCACCGGTTATTACACATACTTTTCCGCTTAAGTCGTTAAATGATAATGTTTGCATAATGTTTTATTATTAAAATTCTTTGTAGTAATCCATATTCTCTCGTGTTACAATATCAATAGAGGTGTAATTTTCCTGTTCTGTTTTTCTTTTTTGAACTACATGCCTGAAAAGGACATCTATTGCGTTAAATCCCTGTTCTTCAGGTTGTTGGCAGATAAGGAACTGGACGATATCCTTTTTCAGGTAAATAGCATTTTCTTTAATTAAATCGTGTCCTATAACTTTCAGTCCTTTCAGGTTATATTGCTCGATTAGTCTACCAACGAAAAATACTTTTGAATTGGTTACAAATATTCCTTTGATGTTGTTTTCTGAGATCAGTTTGAAAGTATCTTTCATCCAATTATTGCTATCTGAATTGGTTATTTCAGTTGTAAAAAGTTGGTGTGGGCTGTTTGTTCTTTTTTTAAACCATTGATAAAAACCTTTTTCCCGTTGCACCAGATGGTTTTGATTGTCCATTTCTTTAGCAAAATGGATGATCAGAATATTTCCATCGTACATTAACATATCCAGTAATTTACCCGAAACTAACCCGCTTTGGTATGAATTCTGGCCGATATAACTTATTTGGCCTGCATTTTTTATTTCAGAGTCGATAAATACAAAGGGTATCCGGTTTTCATTGAGTACTTCGATCAGTGCCAGGGATTCTTTCTTGAAAAATGGTGCAAGTATAACAGCATCAGGTTGTAGTTTGATAATTTTAGATGCTTCCGACTGAAAAGTAAATGGATCTGCCTGGTTGTAACTGAAAGTTTTGAGTTGTATTCCAAACTGACTAAGTTCAGCAATTCTGCGCTGCATTCCTTTTAATGGTTTGTTCCAATATCCATCAGGGGATGGAGGCTGTGGAAGAAGCGCTGCAAAAACTGCTGACTTTTTTGATGCCAGAGCACTTGCCAGAATGTTGGGTTTATAATCCAGTTCCTTAATAATATTCAAAATCTTTTTACGTGTTGGTTCTGCAACCTCTCCCCGGTTGTGCAATACCCGGTCAACGGTACCGATGGATACTTTTGCTTTTTCAGCAATATCCTTGATCCTTATTTGGGTTGTGTTTTTGATAATGTTTTGAATAATAGAGGATTATTAATTAATTTATAAAATTAGTTATTACAAAATTAATGGAAATTTTTATTTCTCGTGTTCGTACACGGAAAAAATAAGGTAATATGTTTTGCAACATGAGAAAATCAGCAACGGATGGTCAATCGGGTGGATTTTCGAGCAAATGAGGGTTTTTTATCATATATTTAATATAGCGAAAGAGCTTACCTCCGTGAGATGCGTCCACTACACGATGGTCTAAAGTAGCTGACAGGTTAAGTATTTTACGGATTTCCACTTTATCGTCAATTACTACGGGTTTTTTGGTGTGGCTACCCAGAATTAAAACTATACCGATGTTAGCAGTGGGAAATAAAGCACCGTATCCCTGGTCGAGGCCTAATGTGCCAATATTGGAAACCACATACGAGCCAAAGCTGTCAGGTTTTAACCCGGTGAACGGTAATGAAATTCCCCATTGTACAGTTAGTTTTTTATAAACATAAAAAAACCATTTGCGCAGTGGCCATGGTGAATTAGCAAGAAGATTTTTTTTCTGCATGGTGCGGTTCTCATTTCCAGTACGTGCGTTGTTGATTTTCTGTTTTAGAATGTCCGCCAGTTCAGCAAGCGTCAATTGGTCGGTATTTTTAACTTTTGCCGATCCCATGGTGTTGTCAGGCAATAATATGCTTACCATAGCAACCACTCCCTTGTGCGGAACAATTTTTCCACGTTGCACATAGGTATTCAGTTCCGGAACATCATTTCGCAATGCGCGCCCGATTATCAATGTAATAATATGTGTAAGCGTGATTTTGAGGCCGGATTTTCTTTTTTTGCTGATGTATTTTTCCAGTTCTGTTATATCCAGTTCAACTGACCCGTAGATTTTTGAGTCGGAAGGTTTATTGTAAATTGTTGAAGCTACTTTACGCCAGCTGGTGTTAAAGTTTTCCGGATTTGTTATTGCCATGATTTGTTGTCAAAAAAATTTAGGCTAAAAGTAAATAAAATCGACAATTGTTAATAATCTGCTTTTGCCTTTCGCCATTAAACCGTAATTTTGAATAAAACTATAAAACCATGTAAAAAATGAAAAAGATAGCAGTTGTTTTAGCAGGTAGCGGTGTTTATGATGGTTCCGAAATTCATGAAGCTACCCTTACTTTACTGGCTGTTGAGAAGTTTGGAGCTCTTTATCAGTGTTTTGCTCCCGATATGGAACAAGCCCATGTTGTTAATCATATAACGGGAGAGGAGATGGCGGAAAAAAGAAATGTTTTGGTGGAGGCTGCCCGCATTGCACGCGGAAATATCAAACCATTATCGGAATACAATGCGGCAGATTATGATGCCATTATTTTTCCTGGTGGTTTTGGCTTGGCTAAAAACCTTTGTACTTTTGTTTCTGATGGTGTCGATTGCCGGGTTAATCCAGATGTCGAGAAAGCCGTTCGCGCAACGTTTGCCGCAGATAAACCGATTGGTGCTCTTTGTATTGCTCCAGTGCTTATGACCAAAATTTTAGGCGATGTTGAAGTCACTATTGGCAACGATAGTGGTGTGGCCAAGGCCATTGAAAATATGGGAGGAAAACATATTGAAAAGGGACACGGACAAATTGTTACAGACAAGGAGCACAAGCTGGTTACCACGCCTTGTTACATGCTTGATGCAACCATCGGACAAGTTGAAAAAGGCACTAATGATTTGGTGAAAAAAGTGCTTGAACTCGCCTGAATAAGTAAAAAATGACTTTATGTTGCAAGCTCCTTTAATCGATTTACACACCCACTTTGACCGGCCCCAGAAAGAAACCTTAACGGTAAGGAATATTTTCCCAGGCGACAGTTTTTCTGTTTTTTCAGGTAGAAATTTTTATTCAATGGGCTTACACCCGTGGTATATTCGTTCTGAGGATGATAACAATGAGTTGCTTCAAATTGTTGAGGAAGTAATGGAAGTTGACCATGTGTGCTTCGTGGGGGAATGTGGCCTTGATAAGGTGGTTGCAACCGATTTTGAAGAGCAGCAACGGGTTTTTAAGGCACAGGTTTTTATTGCTGAAGAGTTTAAAAAGCCCGTGATAATTCATTGTGTGAAAGCATATAACGAAATATTGGCGTTGAGAAAGAGCATGCGTCCGGAGATGCCTTGGATAATACACGGTTATAACGGTAGTGTTGAACTAACCTTGCAAATGGCAGAAGCTGGTATTCTCTTTTCTTTCGGTGAAAACCTATACAAGCCACTGTCAAAAGCGGTAGATTCGTTTCGGAATTTACCATTAGATAAGATATTTTTTGAAACCGATGAGTACGACGGCGATGTAGGATGCATGTACGAAAAGGGTTCAGAACTTAAAAATATTCCGATTGAAGAACTGGTTAATGCAGTGTGGAATAATTTCAGCCGCATAGAAAACAATCTTCTGACTCGGTTTTAATTTGAATAAATTATTTAACAATGCACTGGTTAGACCGCACAGAATTGCTTTTAGGAAAAGACAGGCTTAACCGCTTAAAAAATGCACATGTTCTGGTTGTGGGGCTTGGTGGTGTGGGTGCATACGTGGCCGAACAACTTTGCAGGGCCGGTGTGGGAAACCTTACCATTGTTGATGGAGATGCGGTTGAAGCGACTAACAGAAACAGACAACTTCCGGCGTTAATAAGCAATACAGGCCAATTAAAAACAGCGGTTTTAAAGCGCCGTTTCCTGGATATTAATCCTGATATTAATATTGTAATAGTCAACGAGTTTATACGTGACGAAAAGACCATTTCATTGCTGAAGAGCCAGCCTTTTGACTATGTTGTTGATGCTATTGATACGCTTTCGCCCAAAGTTTTTCTTATTTATTATGCAGTACAACTCGGGTTACGGGTAGTTAGTTCAATGGGAACTGGTGGTAAATTGAATCCTCAGCAGACACAGATAGCAGATATTTCGAAAACACACGGCTGTAAACTTGCAAAAGCGGTTCGAAAAAGGCTTACACGCAAGGGTGTAAAGTCAGGCGTAAAAGTGGTATTTTCACCGGAGAAGGTCAACGAAAATTCCATATGCAAGGAAGAAGGCCAAAACAAGAAGTCAACAGTTGGCACTATTTCTTATATGCCACCTATTTTCGGATGCTTTGTTGCAAGTGTTGTTATTAACGACCTTATTTCGGAATAAAAGTTTGATTCTCAGGGCTGGTTGGACTAGAAGTTGTTAATTTTTTGCACATAAACAGTTGGCGAATTGGAATAAACATTTACCTTTGGCCTATTATTAAATAGTAATGGTATATAATTTTATTGTGTAACATTATGAGATTTAGTAATTTGATCTTTTTTTATTGATTTTTTAAGACAGTCCGGACAGATCTCCTTTCTTGTTTTTCCATGGTTTTTTGTTGATAATTCAGGTTTTTTTTCCTATTTCCATACATTTGTAAATCCATGAACAAACTTAATGTGTGCATCGGGTTTTGACACTTGAGAAATAGGATTTATTAATTTAAAACGGATAATATGAACATTTATGTAGGAAATCTTCCCTTTTCGTTGGGAGAAGATGATTTGAAAGAACTTTTTGAAGCTTATGGTGAAGTTGCTTCTGCAAAAATTATTAGCGATAAATTTACTGGCAGAAGTAAAGGTTTTGGTTTTGTTGAAATGGAAAATGATGACGAAGCCAATAATGCTATTAAAGAATTGAACAATTCGGAAGTTGAAGGAAGAAACATTAAAGTAAACGAATCGAAACCACGAAGTAATGATGGTCGTGGAGGTGGTTTTGGCCGCCGCGAACGCTACTAAGAACATTATTAAACAAAAAATACCTTAAGGTATCTATAGAAAAGAGAGATGTTGATTTCAATATCTCTCTTTTTCTTTCTGTAAATGCTGCTTAAGATTTTTTTTAACGCAGGTATTCTATTATTTATACTGCATTTAAAATTAGTAAAATCATCTCGATTTTTGGATGACTTATTGTTGACCAGTCAATAAAAATAGGAGTATAAAAATCCAATGTTTTCTCATTTTATTTAGTTTTGATGTTTCGTTGAATAAAAAAAATAGCAACTTTTGCGTGGTAAGCGAGCGGTGTGAAAAACAAACGTAGTTGTTAAATGAAACAAATAATAATTACTGATGAATTGGCTGAGAAAGTTCCCGGTATTATGCTATCCTGTATTGAATGTGATGTGAAAACAGCAGGATTTAACGAAGAACTCTGGGGTATTATTATGGAAAAAGTTACTGCCTTGGCTGAATCATTAAATATTGAGGATATAAGCCAGATACCAGCCATTTCAGCATCGAGGAAGGCATATAAAGCATGTGGTAAAGCTCCCGCACGTTATCGTCTTTCTGCAGAGGCACTGTTGCGGCGAATAGTAAATAGGGGTGAAATTTACCAGATTAATAATGTGGTAGATTTATTAAACCTTGTGTCGGTAACAACAGGCTATTCAATAGGTGGATACGATGCGGAAAAAATTAGCGGTAAAATATTATTTGGGATCGGTAGTGCAGGCGAGCCCTATACAGGCATTGGAAGGGGAGTATTAAATATAGAAAATATGCCGGTTTTCAGAGACGAAATCGGAGCCTTTGGCACATCAACCAGCGATGCTAAACGGACATGTGTAACCCCGGAAACAGGAAAATTTCTGATGATTATTGTTGATTATCAGTTTGATGCAGATCATCTTGCCAAAGCAACTGAATTGGCTACCGGTTTTTTGGAAAAATATGCGGGAGCAAAAAACATTGAAAAAAAGATAGTTTCATAAAATATGAAAAAAGCCATTTGTAACTTTATTTTACGCCTTTGGGGCTGGAAAAGCATAGGAAATGTTGTCCCCGAAAAAAAATGTATTATTATTGGTGTGCCTCATACCAGTGCATGGGATTTTGTGATTTCTTATCTTTTTTATGCCGGTCTTGGCGGAAAAGCTTATGTACTCATTAAAAAAGAACTTTTCGTTTGGCCGATAGGTCCAATCGTAAAAAGCCTTGGAGGAATACCTATTGACCGTTCGCGTGGCGCCAACGTTGTTCGTCAGGTTGTTCAGTCTTTCGAAGAAAAGGATACCCTGCATCTGGCTTTAGCACCCGAAGGAACCAGAAAAAGAACAAAAAACTGGAAAGCCGGATTTCATTCTATTGCCACCCTTGCCAACATTCCGGTTTACCTTGGCAGCTTCGACTGGGGCCGTAAGGAGATAGCCATATGGGAAGAATTTAAACTTACTGATGATCCCAAGACAGATATTCGCAGAATGAAAGATTTTTACCGTGAAAAGGGTATAAAAGGAAAATTTCCCGAGCTTTTTACAACGGAATATTAACTATTTTTTGTTCACTGTTTTCTAAAACTGAAATCATTTCCTCAACTTTTCCCGGCATTTGCCCATACTACGCTAACACTCTGAACCTTTTGTGGCATTAGTTTTTCGTTGGTCTTCTTTTCTCTGGAATAACCACGAAACCGGTTGCATTTTAATGTTGAGTAATTTCTGAAATATTGAGTTTTAAGTCAACCCGGAAACCCCATAGAAAAAGGATTTCCGGGTTAAAAAAACATTTATTCATTGTACCAGTTTATCCGGCGGGTAAAAAACATGGTTAGCGCAAGTACAACAAATAATCCGATACTGCCTACGAGTAATGCCAGTGTTTCCAGTTGCATGAGCACGAAAATAAATCCAAAAGAAAAAGTCAGGATTAAGACCTGAACCAGTGCATTTTTCCAACTCTTCAAAAACGATTTGGAGTAGAGAAATACCATAATTACTATTGCTATTGCTGAAATAAAGTATGCGATGTTAAAGCCCAGTTGTTCAGAAATGGAGAGTAAAAGAAGGTAAAATACCAGAATGGCAAACCCTACAAGTATATATTGAAAGGGGTGTACGCGTTGCTTGGTAATCATTTCGTTGAGAAAAAACGACAGGAAAACAAAAAGTATTACCAGGATGGCATATTTTGCCGAACGGGAATTTTTCTGGTAGTGATCGGCCAGGTTTACCAAACGCACGCTAAAATCGGCATTTGTAACATTATATTCTCTGTTTTTCCATTGCTGCGGAAAGTTTCTGTTGAAATCCAGGATTTTCCATTTTGCTGTAAATCCCTCATTGTTAATAGAATGTTCTGATGGAAGAAAGCTTCCTTCAAAACCAGGGTCGTTCCATGTTGAAGCCAGCCCGACTTCCGTTGTTTCGCCTAAAGGAGCAAAAGAGAGCGACTCAGAGCCTTTTAGCCTTAAGCTAAAATTAAATTTTCCGGGAAAATCACCAGGTGAAAGACCGGGCATTGCCAGTGAAATGCCATTATTGCCAATCAGTGGGTTGTCCATGCCTGGTGAAAAAGCATAAACAGAATCATTCCAATTAAGGGCAACGCGGTCATTAATACCTCTCAGGTCGCTCACAGCTACTACAAGTTTGGCTTTATCCCAAAGTATGTCTTCGGGGGCAATTTTTAGTGCATTTATACCTTCTAATTCAAATTGTCCCGAAAAATGTGTTTCCGATTCGTAAACTTCGGTCTCATAGATGCTTCTTTTTCGCTCTTCGGGGAATATTTCGCCATCTATTTTCAATGTTTTTGGCAAAATATAGAAATCACGGATTTTTTCAGTAGATTTTTTCCTCTCGTCGTCGAAACCCCGCTCTATGTAAGGAATATTAAGTACCGGGCCACGCACCGTTTGTGCCAGCGACCATTGTTGCATCACTTCTTCGCTAGTGGATTGGGCTGTGCTTTTCCGCTCCTGAATCAATCCCAGTATCATAAATTTTGGTATGAGCAATACTAATGCTATTAACCCGATAATTACTACTTTAAATGTAATCTGTCGGTTAACAAACTTTGTTTTGTTTTGAATGAATTCTTTTGTTTCCATAAATATTCGTTTTTGAATTGTTTTGTCGAAAACATTGAAGAACAATGTTCTGGTGAAAAATTATAGCTGTTGGATTATTTTTTCCAATGTTTTTAAATGTAAATCGAAAGCCTTGGTTCCGGCGGGTGTAATTTCGTATCTGGTATGTGGTTTCCGGTTTTTAAAACGTTTTTTTACAGTTATATAGCCTGCATTCTCCAATGATTTCAGGTGGCTTGCCAGATTGCCATCGGTTATTTCGAGAACTTCTTTTAAATGGTTAAAAGATGCACTTGAATTAACTGATAAAACTGACATAATTCCCAGTCGTGTTTTATTGTCGAAAGCTTTATCCAGTTGTTGAAACAGGTTTTCCACTTTTTATTCTTTTGTTATGTGTTCGTACCTGTAATACATTAAAATGCCATAGATAATATGAACAATGCCAAATCCTAATGCCCAGAAGATTATGCCAAAGCCTGGCATCAGTGCTGCCATTAGTCCAAGTATAATCTGGATTATGCCAATATAGAATATCTCGTTGCGGGTGTATTTTGCTGCATTAACAAGTGCCAGCCCGTAAAAAATCAGGAATGCTGGTGAAATAATTGTGTAAATTCCTCTGGATAAAAATATTAACGATAAAATACCTCCGGTAGCCAGGGGTATGGCCAGATTGATTAGCATTAACTTCGATCCCCGGTTCCAGGTGGTTACGCCAGCTTTTTTGGCTTTGTTGTGGGTAAGCCATAACGTGGTTACGAGAGAAAGAACAAGCGTAGCTGCGGCAATAATTGCCAATTGCCATAATGCATCGTTAGCATACGTTTTTCTGAAATGCAACGAATAGGGAATGTAAACTACGCGGTAGGCAAGGAAAGCTCCCGTTAGCGCGTAAACACCAATTAAAATACCTGAAAGCCCGCTAAGGGAAAGAAAACGGCTTGATTCTTCAATCATTTTCCGTATCCCCTTAATTTCTGAAAGGTAATCTTCTTTTTTATTCATTTTAAAAGTACTTTGAAATACAAAGTAAAAAATATTATTTCATAAATCAAATACCTGCATTGAATTTTTTTGAGTTTATTTTATGCTGTTTTGCGGTAACGCCAAATGGCAAGTGTAAAAAAAATGATACCCAGAATTACCAGCGAAGCAAATTCTTTGATCAAATCGGAGAATTCAGCGCCTTTCAATATAATATTTCGCATAATGCGCATAAAGTGGTAAATTGGATTAGCCTGGTCGATAATTTGTACCCAGTGTGGCATGCTTTCCACGGGTGTAAAAATTCCACTGGTCAAGATGAAAACTACCATAAAAAAGTAACTTACAAACATTACCTGCTGCTGGTTGTCGGCAACAGTTGAAATAAAAAGGCCCAATGCCAATACACCAACCATGTAAACACTCGCCATGCCAAAAAGCAACCAAAGGTTACCCAATACCGGTAAGTTAAATACCAATTTGGCAATGAGTAACCCAAAAGCCAGGTCGAAAAGTCCGATTACCCAGAATGGTATCAGTTTACCGATAATGAACTGGTATTTTTTTATTGGTGTAACATTCAATTGCTCAATAGTTCCGCTCTCTTTTTCGTGTACCAGGTTCATACCCGACATAAACATACCTATAATAGTGACCAGTATTGCAAGAATTCCGGGAGCCATATACCATTTAAAGTCGAGGTAGCTGTTGAACCAGTATCTGTCTGCAATTTTTATTTCTGTAGGCGGATTAAACCCCGGTAATCCTTTCCAGGCGGCGATGAGGTGTTTGTTATAATTGCCGATTATTTGCAATGAATAACCATAGATTAATTGTGCCGAGTTGCCTTCAATGGCATTTACCAGCAATTGTAGTTGTGCCTTGTTATCGCGGATAAGGTTGCGCTCCATGTTTTGAGGGATAATCATCACTATATCAGCTTTATCTGCCAGCAGCATTTTTTCACCCAAAGCTTCATTGGGTACTGCAAATTCGAGATTGAAAAACGGCACACCGTCAAATTTTGCAATCAGCCCGCGGGATGTCTCCGAGAGGTCTTTGTCAACCACTACCATGTCAATTTTTTTCATATCGAAAGTGGCGGCAAAAACAAGTATCAGCATTTGCAAAAGTGGCACGCCAAAAATCATTTGCAACATGGTTCGGTTACGTAAAATCTGCCTGAACTCTTTTTGTAATATGTATAAAATAGTGTTCATGTTAAATTGTTGTTTTACTGTAACCTCACTTTAAATTTTTTCACACTTAGCGCTATAAAAAAGAGTGTCATAACCGTAAGGATGATGGTTTCTTTCCAAATGTATATTATACCAACACCTTTGAGCATTACCGCCCGGAGTATGGTAATAAAGTAGCGGGCTGGCATTATATGGCTTAGCCATTGCAATACAACGGGCATGTTTTTTATGGGATAAATAAAGCCCGACAAAATAATGGTTGGCAGCATGAGCCCAATTAAAGAAATAAACATGGCCGTCATTTGGGTTTTGGCAATGGTAGAGATAAGTATGCCAAGGCATAAAGCCATCATAATGAAAAGAATGGTTTCGAACATCAGCAACAGGAAACTGCCGGTAATGGGTACCCCGAAAATGAAATATCCGGCAAATACAATAATAAACGCATTTGCAATAGAAAGAAGTAAATACGGGAGAACCTTCCCAATAATAATTTGTGAAGGCCGCAGGGGCGAAACAAGCAAAATTTCCATTGTTCCCATTTCTTTTTCGCGGGTGATGGATACGGAGGTCATCATGGCTGAAATCAGCATTAAAATAAGGGCCATTACACCCGGTACGAACATGTATGCGCTTTTCATTTCTTCGTTAAAAAACATGCGTACTTCAGGTTGAATTTGCATGGGCAGTTGTATATTGGGGTACATTCCTTTTACATAGTCATTGATTATGCTGCTTGTGTATGTCACAATCAGGCGCGCTGTATTGGGATCAGAGGCATCAGTTAAAAGTTGAATATTTGCTTCTCCTTCGCTCACCAGTTTGTTGCCGAAATTATTTTCAAAAACGACTATTTCTTTTACTTTTCCTTTTTTGAATATAGCTTCAATATCATCGATGTTTTCCAGGTTTTGTTCGAGGATAAAATAGCCGGATGACAATAGTTTGCTGGTAATTTGCTGTGTGGTTATGTCTTTTGACTGATCGTATATGGCAATGTGGACATCTTTTATTTCGCTTTTTATTACTGTACCGAATATAAGTAGCTGTATTATGGGTATAATAAACAGAATAAGTACTGTTCGCAGATCCCGAAAGATGTGGAAGAATTCTTTTTTAATGAATGATTTCAGTTGTTTCATAAGTAATAACTAGCGAGTAAACAAAGAGTCGGAAGCTGAAAATAGGATTTTTGCCATACTCTTATATTTTGAAATTTTAATCATGGTTATTTTAATCCGACAAAGGCTATCGTGCTATTTTTAAAAAAACTTCATCCATATTTTGGGCATTGTATCTTTTTTTTAGGTTCGCAGGCGTATCGAGGGCTTCTATTTTTCCGGCATCCATAATTGATACGCGATCGCAATATTCTGCTTCGTCCATATAATGAGTGGTTACGAATACAGTAGTACCACTGTTGGAGGTTTCGTAAATAAGATCCCAGAACCTGCGGCGTGTAACCGGATCAACGCCACTGGTGGGTTCATCGAGAAAAACTATTTTGGGATTGTGAAAAACGGCTACTGAAAATGCCAGTTTTTGTTTCCAGCCAAGTGGCAGGTCAGCAATCAGCTTCTTACGGGCGTTTTCCATCTCCAGTTTTTTCAATAGTTCTGCCTCTTTTTCTTTGCGTTTTTGGGGAGGAATACCATAAATGCCGGCATAAAACCCGATATTTTCCGATACGGTAAGGTCTTTATACAGCGAAAATTTCTGGTTCATATACCCAATGTTCTTTTTTATCTTTTCAGTTTCGGTATAAATATCGTAGCCAGCAACTTTTACCTCTCCCGAAGTAGGATAGGAGAGGCCACACAAAATGCGTATCGCTGTTGTTTTCCCTGCTCCATTGGCACCCAGGAATCCAAATATTTCTCCCTGTTGAACCGAGAAAGAGAGGTTGTCGTTTGCTGTAAAATCGCCAAACTTTTTAACCAGGTTTTTAACACTAATTATTGGTTCCATCGTGTTGTGTTTCTAGTGCCATAAAAATATCTTCTATACCGGGGGTAATTGTTTTTACCATTATGTTTGTATGGTTACGTTTTTTTAGGTAATCCCTAAGTTCGGCAACGGTTACAGCATCATTTATTCCGGTAAAATGTACAAATTTTCCAAAGGCAAATACCGATTCGGCCTTGTTGTATGTCCTCAGGTCGGTAATAAGGCGGTACAAATCGTTAGCGCCTGCCAGAATGATTTTTCGTGGAAATTTTTCTATTATCCCGTTTGGGGTATCTACATCCATTATCTTTCCTTTTTGAATTAACGCTATACGATTGCAAAGTGTGGCTTCGTCCATGTAGGGAGTCGATACAATTATGGTTATCCCTTTTTTTTGCAGTTTTTTCAGCATCTCCCAAAACTCTTTTCTCGAAACTGCATCTACACCGGTTGTTGGCTCGTCTAAAACCAGTATTTCAGGTTTATGAATGAGCGCACAAGACAAAGCCAACTTTTGTTTCATTCCTCCCGACAGTTTTCCTGCACGTCGTTTTTTAAAAGGTTCAATCTGATGGTAAATTTCCCTGATTTGGTCGTAATTTTCGGAAACGGTAGTGCCAAAAACGGTAGCAAAAAAGTTAAGATTTTCTTCAACGGTTAAATCTTGGTACAATGAAAAATGTCCGGTCATATAACCTACAATCTGCCTTATTTTTTTGAATGATTTTACCACATCAAGCCCATTTATTTTTATTTCTCCGGAATCAGGAAGGAGTAATGTAACGAGAATGCGCATCAGTGTGGTTTTTCCGGCGCCATCGGGGCCAATTAACCCGAAAAGTTCGCCCTTGTTTATAGAAAGTGAAATATTGTTGAGTGCAAGAATGTTTTTGTACGACTTAGAAACATCCGAGAAACAAATGGCTTCCTTTAAATGTCCTGAGACAGGTTTTTTGATGCTATTTTCCGTGTTAAATAATTCAGCCATTATTCCTTTTAGTTGATTGCAAAGCTGATGTAGCTAATAGGATTAAAAATTAATAGCGCCGGGCATTCCAATTTTTAGGGTACCGTCGTTTTTTACCGCAATTTTCACCGCGTAAACCAGTTTAACACGCTCTTTTTTGGTCTGAATTATCTTGGGTGTGAATTCTGCCTCTGGTGAAATCCAGGTAACCCAACCATCAAGTGTTTGGTTTTTGGTTTTCGATTTATCGATTATTACACTTACCTGCTGTCCGATTTTTACTGATGGCAGTTGTGCTCCGGTTATATAGGCCTTGAGTGTCAGCGTATCTAGGCTGGCGATTTTAAAGAGGGGCTTTCCGGGTGTAACCAGTTCGCCGGGTTCAATATAGGTCTCAAGTATTGTTCCTTTTGTTGGCGATTTAACAATACAACGGTCCAACAGGTTGGCAGCAGCTTCTTTTTGTATTTCGAGCACATTTAACTCATCGTTAACCGCAATAAATTGTGTTTTTATATTAATAATTTGCTTTTCCAGTACGGCAATTTGACCGTTTATGTCGTCCAGTTGTTTTTGTGTTGATGCGCCTTCTTTTAGCATATTTGAAATTCTCTTTTCGTTGATTTTCAGTGTCTTAATTTGTTCTTTGTAAACGTTAACCTGCGATTGGATGGTTTGGCGCTTTGCGGTAACTGCTGTTTGCCGGGCTTTCAGTTGCTTCAGTTTCAAAACTGGTTGTATCGTATCGATGATGGCGGTCAAATAACCAGCTTCAATATTTTGTCCTTTCTTAATATTATACTGAAGAATTTTTCCGGCTGATTCTGAAGAAACGATAATAGGATTGGCGTCAAAATTGCCGAAGGCATCGGGATCATTATCAGTATTTTTACATGCTGAAATCTGAATCGCAAGAAGGGCGAAGAAGAGGCATTTCAATGTTGGCCAGATGGGATTCGCTGCTCGGGTGCAAAGATTTTTAAAATGCAAATTAGTTATATTCATGATGTTTAAATTTTTTTCGATGATGGAATAATTATTTTAAACAAGCCTTGCCCTTTATGAGATTATATTTTTCTATGGCTTCCAGCAGTTGTACTTTGTGTACTTCACTATTCAGTTTGGCTATGGTCTTTGCCTGCATATCTTTGATATATTCAGCCGATGTTAGGGTACCGTTTTTGAATTTAGAAGCCGAAGACCGGGCAATTTCCGTGCGTAGATTTTCCAGTTCTTTATCGGTTTTAAGCAAGTTTTTTAGTTGATTAATTTGTTCCTGTTGCAGTACAAGCAACAGATTAAGGTTTTGTTTGAATGTTTCTTCCTGTCTGTCGATTATTTGCGATTGAAACTGCAACATTTTCTGTTGGCGAACACTGTTCTTCCAGTCGAAGGCATTCCACGAAATGCCTGCTCCCACCAGATAATAGGTGTCAAACTTATTTCTGAGCAGGTTTAGTCCGGGGCGTCCGTAGCCTGCCTGTCCAAATCCAAATATTTTAGGATTCCGTTTTTTTACCAGAAGTAAACTTTGCTTTTCCAACTGTGCTTTGCGTGTCGAAAAAAGGCCGAATTCAGGGCGCGAAAAAGCTGTTGCTGGTTTAATATCATCCTCGGTGTATATTAGTTCTACATTGCTTAATAGTTTTTTGCCAGTTAATACAGAGAGTATTCCCAGTGCCGCATTTTTTCCTGATTTCAACTGCATTTGTTGTTGTTCGATGTTAACTATTTCAGCTTCAATTACCAGTTTTGCAACCGGTTCCACCATTTGATTTTCGATTCCCGATTTTATTGTTTTTAGTTGTTCCTGTAGTACCTTTAAATGGGCCAGAAGTACCTCCTCTTGCCGATTGGTAGCCATAGCCGTAAAAAATGCTTGTGCTACCTGCTCATTCAGTTTGTAAGCTTCTACTTCAAGTTGATTCAGGTTCGACTGTAAAACAGCATCTTCAACTGAAGCGCTTGCTGCCGAAATACCACCATCCCATATGCTTTGTCGGAATTCGGCATAGGCTTTATACTGGTTTTTTGAAATTGAAGGAATGGAAATCGAAGGTATTGCAAAGTCGATATGGGTTACTTCTGACTGGTAAGTGGCTTGCGCATTCAGCATAACCTGTGGCAATTTTGAAGTGGCAATGTTTTCTTTTTGGAGTCTTGAGATTTCGGTTAGCAATTCAGTTTGATGCAAATTAGGATAATTTTCTCTTGCCAACTGGTAACACCTTTCAAGCGTAATTTCGTTTTGGGCATAAATAAGCTGTGCCGGTATCAGTAATAGAATAATTAGCTTCTTCATTTTATAACGATTGAATTGATGATAAATTCAGTTACTGTTTTTTTTCTATCTTCAATAAATTGCTTGTAAGCCACTTTGTCGTTTTCAAAGAACATGGTGGTAATCAATGGTTTTGTTGCTATTGGGAAAATACAGAGACTCAAAAGGTTAATCAATATTTCCCGCGGATCCATTTTTCTAATATTACCCTCGTCCATTTCCTTAGTAAGCATTGAAAAGACTTCGTTTAGTTTGACCCCGTGTTCATGTATAATGTTGGCAATAAAATTGGCATTCCGATTCATTTCTTTTAACAGAAAAGAGGGCAAATAAGGATTGTCTTGAAGCATATTGATATAGGTATCAACGAATTTTTCAATCTTAGTTTCTATGGGAGCTTCTGTATTTACCATAGCCATCAGGTTAGGGTAAATTCGCTTAAAAACTTTTGTAAATATGGCGTTGAATAGTTTTTCCTTGGTTCTGAAATAGTAGTGCAGTAATGCTTTATTAATTCCCGCTTCATCGGCTATTGACTGCATACGTGCACCGTCCATCCCTTTACGGGTGAAAACATTTTGTGCGGCGATCAGAATTTTTTCTTCTGTACTGTCTTTTTTTTGAACTCCCATATTTAACTATTTGGTTTAACTAAATGGTTAAATATAGTATAATAAGAGTTAAATAGCAAGTATTTAATTAAAAAGTTTAATTTTAACTAATCAACAAAAGCTGTCACTTTTCTTTTTTTATCGGGTAAATGTCTCCATTATAAGAAATTATCTGACGGTTGGTACTACTTACTGAAAGCGTGGTTGAACCTGTAGCCGAAATATGATAATTGTATTCGAGATTATCATTCTTGTTTTGGACACGAATGTTAATCAGGTATCCGTTTTTTGTTTTTTTTGTTGAAACAGTCTGTATGGCTGCATCAAAAATCATGGGTGATTCCATACTGCCATATTCCACGCTGTATGCCCTTCCGAAAAAAGGTAAATAGGAGTAAAGAGAATCATTTTTAAGCTTTGTTTCATAGTCTGTTGTTGGAACAAATGAACTGCCCGACATAGGATTTACCATTCTTACTTCAAACTCAAAAGCCTGACTGTCTACCAATTGGCTCACTTCTTCTATTCTTTGTGCTTCTTTGTCAGCCTTAAATGCCTTTTTTGATATTTGGCCTTTCTGTGTTTTGCATCCGTTGATGGTTAATGCCAATCCGATTATTAAAATGAAATTCTTCATAGCTTATAATTTTTATTTTTTTTAACTACTTGTAAAAAATATGCAAATCATTAATGTTAAATTATTTATGATCTCAAATTGCATACCATACCAATTGTATCAGGTTTAATTTAACCATTTTTTACGTTTCCATAAAAATATGTTTCATAAATTGCTGGTATTTTACAAACAAGAAGGTATAAAGTTTTGAATTGCTTTCTGATTAAATAAATTGATAGCTATGAAATTTGTTGGAGCACATGTTAGCGCATCGGGCGGGGTTGAAAACGCGCCTTTAAATGCCCATGAAATAAATGCCACTGCCTTTGCCCTTTTTACCAAAAATCAACGCCAGTGGGTGGCTAAACCTTTAACCGAGGAGAACATATCGAAATTCAAAGAAAATTGTGATAAATGCGGATATTTGCCGCATCAGATATTGCCGCACGACAGTTACCTTATTAACTTAGGGCATCCGGAAGAAGCAGCATTGCAGAAATCGAGGAACGCGTTTCTTGACGAAATGCAGCGTTGTGAACAATTGGGCCTCGACCGGCTGAATTTTCACCCCGGCAGCTATCTTAATAAAGTTACAGAAGAAGAGTGTATCGAAACTATTGCCGATTCTATTAACTGGGCATTGGAACGGACATCGGGCGTAACTGCTGTTATTGAAAATACCGCAGGGCAGGGAACCAACCTGGGATTTACCTTTGAGCAGATTAAAGCAATGATTGAAAGGGTAAATGATAAAAGCCGTGTTGGAGTGTGCATAGATACCTGCCATGCTTATTCTGCCGGATATGATATTGCATCTAAAAGTGCATTTGAAAAAGTTTTTCAGGAGTTTGACAAAATAGTTGGTTTTGAGTACCTGAAAGGAATGCACCTTAATGATTCTAAAAAGGCATTGGCATCGCGCGTTGACAGGCACGACAACCTTGGAGAAGGGACACTTGGGCTTACTCCTTTTGAATTAATAATGAACGATAGTCGTTTTGATGAAATGCCGCTTATTCTCGAAACCCCTGATAATTCGATATGGGCAGACGAAATAAAAATGTTAAAAGAGATGCAAAAATGAGTGGTGCGGTTTATTTAAATGGTAGTTTTTTGGCTGAAGAAGAAGCAGTTATCTCTCCCAATGACCGTGGTTTTATATTTGCCGACGGCGTTTACGAGGTAGTGAAATATTACAACGGAAAACCTTTTCGTTATAGCGACCATATCGAACGGCTCAAGCAAAGTTTAAAGGAACTTGATTTGAATTACGATGATGTTGGTGGCCTTAAGTCGTTGTTTAACAGGTTGATATTTGAGAATGGACTGGCTGAAAAACATGCCGGAATATATATTCAGATTACCCGGGGAAACAATAAGCGCGTTCACTATTTTCCACAGGATATCAGCCCTACAGTATATGCTTTTGCTTTTGAGCTGCCATCGTTTACCGTAAACCTTCAAAATGGCATAAAAGTAATCACAAAAGACGACATCCGCTGGCACCGCTGCGACATAAAATCGGTTTCGCTGCTGCCCAATACCATGTTGTACAACGAAGCGGTGAAACAGGGGGCAGGGGAGAGTATTCTTATCCGAGACGGGATTGTTACCGAGGCTACTCATTCGAGTGTGCTGATGGTGAAAAATGGCGTTATATATGCCCATCCGCTTACTAATCTCATTTTGCCAGGCATAACCCGGAAAGTGGTTGAAGAAATTTGTGAAACTGCCCAAATTCCCTTTGTTGAGAAGCGGGTTAAGAAAAGCGAATTGCTTGAAATGGACGAAATTTTCATAACCGGAACCGGAAGCGAAATAACTCCCGTTATTCAGGTAAATGATACACAAATAAGCCCAACCCCCGGTGATATTACCCGGTTTATTCAACAACAATTTTTTGCATTGGTATAAGGCCGATTATTTTTTCAAAGAGTTGATATAATTCTGGTTAACTTTCATTCCCATTTTTTGTGCCTGCAATGCATCGTTTAGGGCTTTGGTTTTATCGCCCATAACATTGTAAGTATAGGACCGGTTAATGTAATTGGCAGGGGCATTGGGCATCAATGCAATTGCCCGACTAAGGTAATCTATCGATTTATCATTTTCCCCGACATGCCGGTAAGAAAGGCCCAGCATACCTATTATATTTGCATCGTTGGGTACAATTTTAAGGTAGTGTAGATAATCGGTAATTGTTTTATCATAATTTTTAGTGTAAAAATATATCAGGCCCCGGTTTGAAAGGGAATTCAGGTTGTTTGGAGCTAATTGCAGTGCCTTGTTCAAATCTTCCAGCGCGCGCTCAAAATCGTTTTTCATGCCGTAGGCTGCTCCGCGGTTAGCTAATGCGCTAACATAGTCGCTTTTTAACGAAAGACATTTGTCAAAAAGAGTGATGGCATTATCCACTTTTCCTTGGTCGAAATAAACTTTTCCCAGGTTGGAATAAAGCATGTAATACCCCGGGTGATTTTTAATGCCTTCTGTGTACACTGCAATTGCCTTTTGGGTGGCTCCTGTTTCGTTATAATATTTTCCGAGGTTCAAATAGGAAACACCTGAGGTATGATTTATCTTTAATGACTGTGTAAAAAGTGTTTCTGTATTCTTCCAGTAATTAACTGCTTTCAGACTGATGGAAAAGTAAATTATAAAAAGCAACCCTGATACGGCATATTTCAATGTGTTGTTTTTTATGGAAATGAGGTAGTATACCATGATCAGAAAAATACCTATTGATGGAATGTATGTGTAGCGGTCGGATAGAAAAATAGCCTGTCCGGAGCTGCCTAATGCCAGTGCCGGCGACAAAGTAATGGTAAAAAACAATAAACCGGTGATAAGTGCAGGCACTGTTTTCCGTTTTTTCCAAGCAATAAAAAACATGGCGGCAATAAGTATTGGAAACAGGTACACAGAAAACCCAAGGTGTTGGAAGATAATATTATGCGAGTAGATAACTGATATTTTTACAGGAAAGAGAATGTGTGCAATCCAAAGCACAAAACGTACCGAGGCCGAGAGTATAAGTTGCAAAAGATGAGGTAATTTCTCTATCATTTCAATATTAGAAATCTGGCTTCCAATCGCTTCAGCTTCATTTGCAGAAGATTCAGGAGTGATTGCGGCAGCATCAAACTGCAATAAGCCATACATCCAGGCAAGTGCCAGCAATACAGCAAAATAGGGAATTTTTTCTATAATCAGTTTAAAAGAAATACGGCGCTGAAACCAGAAATCGGTTAGCAAAAGCACAGCAGGCAATGTAATTCCCATCGATTTGGATAAACCTGAACAAAGGTACAGCAGGCTGCCTGCAATAATCAAAAGAAAGTTTGGTTTTCGTACGTAACGGATGTATACCAGCCATGAGGAGAGGAAGAACAAAGAAAACAGCATATCTTTTCTTTCTGTTGCCCATGCCACCGATTCTATATGCAGGGGTGTTACAGCAAAGAGCAGGGCCAACAAAAAAGCGGCAAGCATTATTTCGTATTTTCGTCCGGTAAAAATATGGTTAAATAGCTGAATGCCAATATAAAAAACTAATATCGTATTAATAAGGTTTAACAACCAGTTGATGATATGAAAATGCCCCGGAGATGGACCTAAAAATTGATATTCGGCTTTCCACGACAAAAACACCAGGGGTTTGTAGTGGGCATTTTTGAATAATGTGCGGAAACATTCAGTGTAAGGTATAGTCTTATCATTCACTAAACGGTTTTCTGTAATCAGTTTTTTATCGTCGATATGGACAAAATCGAAACCCGAAGTACGCGCATAAATGGCAATGGTTACCAATGCTAATAGTGTTATCAGTAACCATATTCTGGGCATTTTTTGAGCCTTCATAGTTTGCTTTTTATTTGTCCGTTTTCTCATAATCTGTGCCTTTTGGAGATTATTTAACTGATATAACTCCAGTCAAAATCGGTTGTATTGGAATTTAACAGATATTTTCGCAAAAGTTTGTTTTCTTCCTTTTCCAGGCGAGGGTCATCGTCGAGAATATCCATAGCCATATCGCGTGCCATTTGTAGTATTTTACCATCAGTCGATAGTTTGGCGATTTTAAGGTCGAAGCCAATGCCACTTTGCTGGGTGCCATCAATTTCGCCAGGGCCGCGAATTTTCATATCAACTTCGGCAATTTCGAAGCCATCGTTTGTATTTACCATGGTTTCCAGTCTTTTTTTGCTTTCGACCCCTAGTTTATACGACGACAATAAAATACAGTATGATTGTTGTGCCCCCCGGCCAACCCTGCCGCGCAACTGATGAAGCTGAGATAGGCCAAAACGTTCTGCGCTTTCAATCACCATTACTGTAGCCTGGGGTACATCAACACCCACTTCTATTACTGTGGTAGCTACTAAAATTTTTGTTGTTCCTTTTTTAAATGCCTGCATGGCACTCTCTTTCAGTGCCGGTTTCATTTTACCATGAACTATGCCCACCTTCACATCGGGAAAAGCTTCTGAAAAGTGGCGGTAGCCAGCTTCCAGGTCTTTTAAATCCATTTTTTCCGATTCGGTAATAAGCGGATATACAATATAAATTTGTGCTCCTTTTTTAAGTTGGCTACGCAAAAATTTATGCAGGTGGTTTTGCTGGTTTTCAAAAAAATGCCAGGTTTCCACAGGCCGTCGTCCCGGAGGCAATTCATCAATAACCGAAACGTCGAGGTCGCCATATACGGTCATGGCCAGGGTGCGTGGAATGGGAGTAGCCGTCATTACCAGCACGTGGGGCGGAATAAGGTTGTTTTTTTGCCATAATTTTGCCCGCTGTGCTACACCAAATCGGTGCTGCTCGTCGATGACCACAAGCCCCAGATTTTTAAAAGCCACCACATCCTCCAATAGGGCATGAGTGCCAATAATTATTTGCAATTCACCCGACTCAAGCCTGGCATGTAGTTTTAAACGATCACTTTTTTTTGTTGAACCGGTTAGCAAGCCTACCGAAATATGCATACCCTTCAGGAAATTGGTTATCGACTGATAATGTTGCTGTGCCAGAATTTCTGTAGGTGCCATTAATGCACACTGAAATTCGTTGTCGAGTGCCATCAGCATAATCATCAATGCCACCAGTGTTTTTCCACTGCCCACATCGCCCTGTAAAAGGCGGTTCATCTGCAAATGGCGGTTTACATTGCGCCTTATTTCCCTGATTACCTTTTTTTGTGCCTTAGTGAGTTCGAAGGGCAAAAAATCGTTATAAAAAGTGTTGAAATTATAGCCTATTTTTTCAAACCGAAACCCTTTAAACTTATCTTCGCGGGTATGCTTTATGGCGAGTATTTTCAGCTGAACAAAAAAAAGTTCTTCAAATTTTAGCCTGAAAGTAGCGTTGCGCAGTTCAATACTGTTTTCCGGTTTATGTATAGAAATCAGGGCGTTTTCCAGCGGCATCAGTTTTAATCTGTTTACCAGTCCGGGGGGCAGGGTTTCGCCTATTTTTCCTTTTGCCAAATTGCTAAGGGTGAGTTGCAACTTATTGATTGTTTTAGAATTGACATAGGAGTTTTTCATGTTTTCAGACGTAACATAATAGCCCTGAAACAATCCAGAGGGTTTTAGTTGTTTCTCTTCCTCTGTTTCCATCTCAGGGTGAACTATGTTCATGGTTCCATTAAACTCCGATGGTTTTCCAAAAACAATATAGGTTTTATTCAGTTTCAGGTTATCCTTTTGCCATTTAATGCCGCGGAACCATACCAACTCAATGCTTCCACTGGCATCAAAAAAACGGGCAGAAAGCCGCTTTTTATTGGCTGTGCCAACAATTTCAAGCGATTTGATTGTGCCTTTTAACTGTACATAAGGCATTTGGCTGTGGATTTCGGCCACCGAATAAAAACGGGTACGGTCGATGTATTTATAAGGGAAATAGTAAATTAAATCCCTGAAAGTTTTAATTTTTAGTTCTTTAAAAAGCAATTCAGCCCTTTTGGGGCCAACGCCGGGCAGGTATTGTATTTCCTGGTCAAGAAAATCAGCCATAAAACAAATATAAGGAGCATGAAATTAATTATCCATACAAATTCATTAAACTTTTTGTTTCTTGTTTTTTTTCATTTGAAAAGGTTTTTGATTATTCCTGAAAAAAACTTAAAATATTTGGCGAAATAGAATCGTTAAGCAATCTTTGGAATAATTTTAAGGCAATTGTAATTCAGTGCTCTCTTTTTGTACTGATTACATTAAACAATTTTATGAAAGAGAAAATTATAGAAATCAGAGACATTGTTAAGAATTACAAAGTCGGTACACAGGTAGTAAGGGCATTACGTTCGGTTTCTCTCGACATTTATAAAGGTGAGTATGTTGCCATTATGGGAGCATCGGGATCAGGTAAATCAACATTGATGAATATATTGGGTTGTCTTGATACGCCCACAAGTGGATCGTACATTTTGAATGGTACCGACGTTAGCCGTATGAGCGACGATCAACAGGCAGAGATTAGAAATTCAGAAATAGGCTTTGTTTTTCAGGTTTTTAACCTTTTACCGCGCAATTCGGCATTGGAAAATGTTATGCTTCCGCTTATCTATGCAGGGAAAAAGAAGAACGAAAGGAAAGACATAGCCGCACAAACGCTTAATGATGTGGGCCTCGAAGACAGGATGACACATAAGCCCAATGAACTCTCTGGAGGACAGCGCCAAAGGGTGGCTATAGCGCGTGCACTTGTTAATAACCCGTCAATACTTCTGGCTGATGAGCCTACGGGTAATCTCGATTCGGTAATTTCGGAGGAGATTATGCGGCTTTTCTCGGATATTCATAAAAAGGGAAATACGCTGATTATGGTAACCCATGAACCGGATATTGCTCAACATGCACACAGGATTATATACTTAAAAGATGGTGAGATAGAATCCGACAAGATCAACCCGAATCCTTTGTATTAATATGGTTCAAAAAGCTCGTTTATATACTAAAACTGGCGATGAAGGGACAACCGGCCTGGTTGGTGGAAGCAGGGTTAAAAAAAATCATATCAGATTGGAGGCCTATGGCACTATTGACGAACTGAATTCCGCTATCGGTATAGTTCGTTCAAACGCCTTATCCTCTGAAATCACCCACTGGCTGGAACAAATACAACATAAACTTTTTGATATTGGTTCGCGGTTGGCTAGCGATGAAAAAGGCCTTGCGCTGACCGCCGGATTGGAAATCCTCCCTAAGCATATAACGATGTTGGAAAAAGCCATTGATGAAATGGAAGCAACGTTGCCCGAACTCAGGCATTTTATTCTGCCGGGAGGAGAACCTGTTTCAGCGCAATGTCATGCGGCACGTACCATTTGCCGACGGGCAGAAAGAAGATTGCTGGATTTTGCCGAAAAAAATCAAGTTCAGCCCGAAACAATCATTTATATTAACCGCCTTTCAGACTTTTTATTTGTTTTGGCAAGACGAATTTCTCACGACAAAAATGCCGTCGAATTGGCCTGGAAAAAAGAATAGTCTGAAAAAAAATCTTTCGAGTTCAGTGTTGGTAATGTGTTTATGATACTGATAATCAATATATTATCGTTTGTTTTTTTGTTTTTCAAACCTCTTTATTTTTTTTATTTGATAAATTCTTTTTTTATTATATTCGCGGCATTGTAAAAACGAGTAAAAAACAATAAAAACCGAAGGATGTATTGGACTCTTGAACTGGCATCGAAATTGGAAGATGCTCCCTGGCCGGCGACAAAGGATGAATTGATTGACTTTGCTATTCGTTCGGGTGCGCCGCTGGAAGTAATTGAAAATCTTCAGGAAATTGAAGATGAAGGTGAGACGTATGAAAGTATAGAAGACATTTGGCCGGATTATCCGAGCAAAGATGACTTCTTTTTCAACGAAGATGAGTATTAAATTTTTTTTGACTAGTCCTAAATAGCCGTTACAGGTTAATAAGGGTGAAAAATAATAAATTAAACCAGAGTAAAACTAGTTTTACTCTGGTTTTTCATTTTATAG